>Ga0247736_10000019_pt1 | contig 216233 bp, 180 predicted proteins | sample UWRJL193509B2_FD_180935 | JGI IMG/M metagenome (GOLD analysis project Ga0247736, IMG submission 180935) | Plant litter microbial communities from Arlington Agricultural Research Station in Wisconsin, United States - UWRJ-L193-509B-2 | ecosystem: Environmental > Terrestrial > Plant litter >...
TTTAGATTTTAGATTTTAGATTTTAGATTTTAGATTTTAGATTTTAGATTTTAGATTTTAGATTTTAGATTTTAGATTTTAGATTTTAGATTTTAGATTTTAGATTTTAGATTTTAGATTTTAGATTTTAGATTAAAAATCAATTCTTCGAATTGATTTTTAATCTTCCGCTACATGTCAGACTGAGCATAGTCGAAGTCCTTTTGAAAACAAAATAATCTCGGTTTCTATTAATCTCCTTATATCAAATTTACCTCCAAAAATCTAAAATCTAAACTCTAAAATCAACAATCCAAAACCTTGCGTATGTTCAAACTTATTGCTATTTTTAGTACTTGAACTATGCCGTTATGATAGAAATAGATATTGAAAAAGAAAATAAAGCAATTGCGCAGGAATACAAAGAATTACTTCGAATTAGCTACCAGACTTTAAGCCCAACTGACAAAAAACTGATTCGGAAAGCTTTTGATGTAGCCGTTGATGCCCATAAAGAGCAACGACGCAAATCCGGAGAAGCGTATATCTTTCATCCTATTGCAGTTGCAAAAATTGTTGCCTCAGAAATTGGTCTGGGAGCGACCTCTATTGCTGCGGCTTTATTGCACGATGTTGTCGAAGATACGCCTATAACGGTTGAAGATATTGAACGTTTATTCAACCCAAAAGTGGCACAGTTAGTTGAGGGTCTGACTAAGATCTCATTGGTTCAAAAAGATTTGAATGCGTCGATGCAGGCAGAAAATTTCAGAAAAATGATTCTGACTTTGAACGATGATGTGCGTGTTATCCTAATTAAACTGGCCGATCGTCTGCACAATATGCAAACGATGGACTCAATGGCAGAATACAAACAAACAAAAATTGCTTCAGAAACTTTATACATTTATGCGCCACTCGCCCATCGTTTGGGACTTTACAATATCAAAACCAAACTTGAAGATCTTGGTTTAAAATATACTGAACCTGCTGTTTACGAAGACATTGTAAGCAAAATCAGGGAAACAAAAGAAGAACAGGATGCATATATCAAAGACATTTCGGATGTTTTGAAGAAATCTCTGGATAATGAAGATATTGATTATATCATAAAAGGACGTCCGAAATCTATTTATTCGATTCGTCGAAAAATGCGTGCTCAAAATGTGAGTTTTGATGAAGTTTACGACAAATTTGCCCTTAGAATTGTCTATAAAGCAGATCCGCATGATGAAAAGTTTATTGCCTGGAAAATTTATTCGATCGTAACAGATCACTACAGACCGAGTCCGAGTCGTTTGCGTGACTGGATTTCATCTCCAAAATCAACCGGATATGAAGCCTTGCACATTACCGTTATGGGACCAAAAGGCCGCTGGGTTGAAGTGCAGGTTCGAAGCGAACGTATGGATGAAATTGCCGAAAAAGGGTACGCAGCACATTACAAATACAAAAACGGCGCAACGGAAGAAAGCGGTTTGGATGTTTGGCTGAATTTACTTCGCGAAGCACTTGAGAACCAGGAAACAAATGCGGTTGATTTTGTCGAAGATTTTAAAATGAATTTATATTCAAAAGAAATCTTTGTATTTACGCCAAAAGGAGAAATAAAATCTTTGCCAAAAGGCGCTACTTCACTGGATTTTGCATTTAGTATTCACTCAGAAATAGGGATTAAAACCAGAGGAACCCGCGTAAATGGACGTTTGGTTCCGCTAAATCACGAACTTAAAAGTGGTGATCAGGTTGAAGTAATTACATCGGCAAATCAAAAACCTACGGTGAACTGGCTGGAATATGTTACCACTTCGAGAGCGAAAAATAAAATTAAAAACGTCCTTAACGAGAATACCAAAAAAATTGCCGAAGAAGGAAAAGAATTGCTTACGCGAAAACTTAAGCATTTAAAAATAACCATCAGCGAACAGGTTATCAATGAATTGGTGAATTTTTTCAAACTAAAAACAAGTCTGGATTTATTTTACAGAGTTGGAATTGGTGCGATCGAAAATCAGCAATTAAAAGATTATGCGGCGCAGAAAGGAAATACGTTTATCAATTTCTTTAAAAATAAAATCAAAAGAAATAAAGATACTACGGCTGCCGATGATATCCATAAACCTGTTATCAGCAGTAATTATGATATGCTGGTTTTTGGAACTGAACATGATAAACTCGATTATAAACTTTCGCAATGCTGTAACCCAATTCCGGGTGATGATGTTTTTGGATTTGTAACGATCAACGAAGGAATTAAAGTGCATAAAAAAGACTGTCCAAATGCCATTGGAATGCAATCTAATTATGCGTATCGTATTATGAGTGCCAAATGGATTGACTCTTCACAGGAAGAATTCAAAGCCATTATCAATATTACCGGAATGGACGTTTTAGGGCTTACCAATCAGTTAACAAAAGTGATTTCGAACAATATGAGTGTTAATATTCAGAGTATTTCACTGAGCACTGATGCCGGAATATTTCATGGTCAGATTGCTGTTATCGTAAAAAATAATACGATTTTGAAAAAAATGATCAACGCAATTAAAAAAGTAGATGGCGTTGACAAAGTGACACGTGAATACAGAACCTAGACATTTCTACATTTAAAAAATAGTATGAAAACAGATTCTTTAGAAATCCCAAAAATAAATTTTGATGAAAATGGCGAACTTCTAATTGTGGCTTCTGCTTCTTCATCTAAAGATGATTTTGATTTTTTTCAGGGCAAATCTGTTATTCGGAACAAAAAATTAAAAAAAAGATTTGCCAATTCTGATGAATGGATCGAATTTCCGTCGACTCAGGAAATGTATAAGATTTTAAACGGAATTGGAAATATTGATAATTTCCTCGCCACTTTTGACGGTGAACCTTTCGAAGGAATGACGGTTCGATTATTTAATCCGGTAACAAAATTATGGAGTATTTATTGGGCTGATTCGACTTCAGGTACTTTAGATAAACCGGTTGTTGGTTCTTTCGAAAATAAAATTGGACATTTTTTTTCGAAAGATGTTTTTGAAGGTAAAGACGTGATTCAGGTATTTCGATGGGATGCCAGAGATGAAAATAATCCAATTTGGAGTCAGGCAATGTCTGATGATAAAGGAAAAACCTGGGAATGGAACTGGTATATGTTTATGTCGAAGGAAAAATAAGAATGAGAAATAAACGTTTACAGAATTGTTAGTTTTATTTCAAATAAAGACAAATATGTTAATTAAGATTACCGGTTTTTGTGAATAATTTGCAATGCAAAAGCCGAAAACAGGACTATTAACGATATCTAAAATGAGAATGTAAAGTTAAACTTTGAACGGGAAACTTTTATTCATTAAAATAAAAATTTATCTTTGCCAGATTATGACACTAATTTCAACTGACAACACTAAAAATCAAGAAATTGTAAAAAATGTTTTTACAATGTATCTTGAGCAAAAAGGGCATCGCAAAACTCCTGAACGCTATGCTATACTTCAGGAAATTTACGATAGCGAGGAACATTTTGACATAGAAAACCTTTATATCAAAATGAAAAACAAAAACTACCGTGTGAGTAGAGCAACGCTTTATAACACGATTGAGTTATTGTTAGACTGCGCATTGGTTAGAAAACATCAATTTGGGCAAAATCAGGCTTACTACGAAAAATCGTATTTCGACAAAAATCACGATCATATTATTATGACTGATTCTGGTGAAGTAATCGAATTTTGCGACCCAAGAATTCAAACCATCAAAAAAACGATCGAAGAAATATTTGATATCGAAATCACGAATCATTCACTTTATTTCTACGGGAACAAAAAACAACAACTATAATCCGGAAAGGAATTATTTAAAAAATAAAAAAAAAGAAAATTAACTACATTAATCAGTGGGGTAACTTAGATTGCCTCAACGCAAATTAAAACAGAATGACCGTAGATTTATTACTAGGATTACAATGGGGAGATGAAGGTAAAGGAAAAATTGTTGACGTTCTTACCTCAAACTATGATATTATTGCACGTTTTCAAGGAGGACCAAATGCAGGACATACATTAGAATTTGACGGAATTAAGCACGTTTTAAGAACCATTCCTTCTGGAATTTTTCATAAAAATTCAGTAAACATCATCGGAAACGGTGTTGTAATAGATCCGGTAGTTTTTCAAAAAGAAATTGAAGGTTTGGAGAAATTCAACCTTGACATCAAAAGTAAACTGATCATTTCAAGAAAAGCACATTTAATTTTACCAACACACCGTTTGTTAGATGCGGCATCTGAAGCATCAAAAGGTAAAGCAAAAATTGGTTCTACATTAAAAGGAATTGGCCCAACTTATATGGACAAAACCGGTAGAAATGGTTTACGTGTTGGCGATATCGAACTGGAAGACTTTAAAGAGCGTTACAGAGCTTTGGCTGACAAACATGAGGCAATGATTGCTTTTTATGATGTAGCGATTCAATACAACTTAGCTGAACTTGAAAAAGAGTTTTTTGAAGCAGTTGAAGAATTAAAAAAATTAGATTTTATTGACAGTGAAGAATATATGTACCAGGCTCAAAAAGCAGGTAAATCTATTTTATGCGAAGGTGCTCAGGGATCTTTGTTAGATGTTGATTTCGGAACTTATCCGTTTGTAACTTCATCAAATACTACTGCTGCCGGAGCTTGTACCGGTTTAGGAATTGCTCCTAACAAAATCAAAGAAGTATACGGAATTTTTAAAGCATACGTTACACGTGTTGGTAGCGGACCATTCCCAACTGAACTTTTTGACGAAGTTGGTGCTACAATGGCAAGAGTAGGTAACGAATTTGGATCTGTTACAGGAAGACAAAGACGTTGTGGATGGTTAGACCTTGTAGCTTTAAAATATGCTATTCAGGTTAATGGTGTAACGCAATTGATGATGATGAAAGGCGATGTTCTTTCAGGATTTGAAACATTAAAGGTTTGTACTGAATACAACTATAAAGGACAAATCATTTCTCACTTTCCTTACAACATCGAACCGGAAAATGTAACTCCTATATATAAAGAATTTAAAGGATGGAAAGCTGATTTAACTGGATTGACTACTTTTGAAGAATTGCCAGTTGAGCTAAAAGAATATATTGAGTTTATTGAAGAAGAGGTTGGCGTGCCAATTAAAATTGTATCTGTTGGACCAGACAGAAAACAAACAATAACAAAATAATAAATACTAAACGCTCTGATAACCAGAGCGTTTTTTTATACAAAAAATTTCTATTATGAAAAATCCAGAAATTAAAGTTACCGAAACTAAGTTATTATCAGACAATTGGTATGTACTAAATAAAGTAACTTTTGATTATCAAAAGAAAGATGGTAAAGTAGAATCTCATATTCGTGAAGTTTATGACCGCGGAAATGGAGCGGCGATTTTATTATATAATTCAGATAAAAAAACAGTAATCCTAACGAGACAATTTCGTTTACCAACATACCTTAACGGAAATAAAACCGGAATGATGATCGAGGTATGCGCCGGACTTCTGGATCAGGATAATCCTGAAGAAGCTGTTATTCGTGAAACCGAAGAAGAAACGGGATATCGTTTAACCAAAGTACAGAAAGTTATAGAAACCTATATGTCTCCGGGATCTGTAACAGAAATTCTGTATTTATTTGTGGGCGAATATGATGCAACAATGAAAGTGAATGACGGCGGCGGACTTGACGCTGAACAGGAAAATATCGAAGTGCTGGAATATACTTTTGATGAAGCATATGCGATGTTTGAATCTGGTGAGATTACGGATGCAAAAACGATTATGCTGTTGCAGCACGCGAAGATAAAGGGGTTGGTTTAGTTTTTAACATTCGTATTAAAATTAATTTATATGAATATTTTATTTGTGAAATGTTAATCCAATAAACAATTGCAAAAATTCTGTAATTTATTTATGAGGCAAAAAAAATAACTTTACTCAACTAAAAAAACCAATTATGAGAAAGTTATATTACACATCAAATATTCTGTTTTTATTAATTTTAACTCTGCTAATTTCTTGTAAAGAAAGCAAAACAACCAGAGATACTACAACTGAAAAAGCAAAACCGCATAAAACAATTGAATATAAAAAACCAGCTTCATCTGTTACTTTTCACTTCGAAAAAACAAAACAATGGCTTGAAGCTAATAAAAGCGATTCGACTAAATTAGATATTGTATACGCCTTAAACAGAACAGATAAAGCAAATTTTGCTAAAATGGATTCTGTTGTTATTCCGTCCGATTTTACTGGAGATTTACCTTATTATCTTCCTTTTCCCGTTCATGTTTCGAACTTAGAAGAAGTTTCAAAAGTGTTGATTTTTTCTTATCCGGCGCAAACATTTGCTGCTTACGAAAACGGTGAGTTAGTTTATACAGGTCCAACAAATATGGGAAGAAAAAAAGACCCTACTCCAACCGGATTATTTTTTACCAACTGGAAAGCCGAAAAAACAACCAGTACTTTTAACGACGAATGGGACTTAAAATGGAATTTCAATATTGAAAATAAACTGGGAGTTGGTTTTCATGAATATGAATTACCAGGATATCCTGCGTCGCACTCTTGTTTGAGATTGCTTGAAAAAGATGCAAAATACCTATATAAATGGGCAGATGAATGGATTTTGAAAGATAAAGAAAACGTAAAAGTAAAAGGAACTCCGGTAATTGTTTTTGGATCTTATCCTTTTGGCGACCCAAAACCTTGGTATGCATTGGTTAATGATCCAAAAGCACTGGACATTTCAGAAGCTGATTTAGAAAAAGAAACACAGCCATTTATTCAAAAAATCTTAGACAATCAAAAAGTAAGAACTGGCGAAGAAGCTGTTTCTCCATAAAAATATATTTCTACACTGAAAAAGCTAATGCAATTTTATAAGATTGTATTAGCTTTTTTTATGTTTCGTAAAATTTTAAACGATCTTATATTGTTCCATTTTTTATAATTTAGCAATAAGATAAATCGTAATGACTGAAATAACAAAAAATAAAAGAACATGCAAAAATGGACATCACTATTATAAAACAAGTGACTGCCCTGTTTGTCCGGTTTGTGAAGCAGAACGCAAATCTGAAACCGGTCTTTTATCACTTCTTTCTGCTCCTGCAAGACGAGCTTTAGAAAGTAAAAATATAAAAACAGCTCTCGATTTATCCAATTATTCACTGTATGAAATTTTAAATCTGCACGGAATTGGACCCAGTTCTATCCCTAAATTAATAGCAGAATTGCAGAAAAACGGACTCGATTTTAAAGATGATTAATCTATTAAATATTTTACACCAAGTAATATTTATTTGTTACTTTCGTTTCATATAATTATCCAAATCTTAAATATATAAAATGTCAAAAAAACTACTTTTCCTATTTTTAATATCAGGTTTTATTGCAATAGGACAAAATAAAAAGAATTCAAAATTAGAGACTTATACAAGTCGTAAAGAAGTTTATAATATAAAATACAATCCGGAGCACTGGATTAAAAACACAGATTCTATTGATTGGGATGTACAATTTCATGATAAGTACAATTTAGTAAACGCGTACTTTATTGAGTATGATTACTTTATTACCGATAAAAATCTTAAAAGCACCATTCAGGATGAATACAAGGAATTTGGAAAGATCAAAAATCTGAAAATCTATAAAAAGAAAATAAATGATTTAACCGTTAATTATTTTGAATGTGAGTTAGATTATAATGACATTCTGTATAAATATCAAGGTTTTATCTACAACGGAAAAGGCGGTTCGATACAAATGCAATACGGCGCTCAGGCCGAAGCAATTGAACCCAATCAAGGTTTGATAGATGAACTTAATAATGGAATTTCTATTATTGAATAAAAATAAAAAAGGCATTAGATTTAGTTTCTTATGCCTTTGTTTTTATATTGAAACTGAAATTATCTTGAATAATTTGGTGCTTCTTTTGTAATAGTAACGTTGTGCGGGTGACTTTCTGTAATTCCGCTTGATGTGATTCTAACAAAACGTCCGGATTCCTGTAAAGTTGGAATATCTTTTGAACCACAGTACCCCATTCCGGCACGAAGACCTCCAATAAACTGAAGCATACTTTCGTTTAATTCTCCTTTGTAAGGAACACGTCCCACAATTCCTTCCGGAACTAATTTTTTCACATCATCTTCAACATCCTGGAAGTAACGATCTTTCGAACCTGTTTGCATTGCTTCAACAGAACCCATTCCGCGGTAAGATTTGAATTTTCTTCCTTCAAAAATAATCGTTTCACCCGGAGATTCTTTTGTTCCTGCTAATAATGAACCTAACATTACACAGTCGGCACCGGCAGCAATTGCTTTCGGAATATCTCCTGTATAACGAATTCCACCATCAGCAATAACCGGAACTCCTGTTCCTTTGATAGCTGCAGCAACTTCTAAAACTGCAGAAAACTGAGGAAAACCAACACCTGCCACAATACGGGTTGTACAGATAGAACCTGGTCCAATCCCTACTTTTACTCCATCTGCTCCATTTTCTACTAAATATTTTGCAGCTTCCGGAGTAGCAATATTTCCAACAATTACGTCAATATTTGGGAATTTTGATTTTATTTGTTTCAATGTATTTACTACACCTTCTGTATGTCCGTGTGCTGTATCGATAATGATTGCGTCTACACCTGCAGCAACTAATGCTTCGGCTCTTTGTACTGCATCGCCAGTAACTCCAATGGCTGCGGCAACTCTTAAACGACCATAAATATCTTTATTTGCAATTGGTTTTTGAGTTAATTTGGTAATATCTCTAAAAGTAATTAAACCAACTAATTCGTTATTTGCATTTACAACCGGTAATTTTTCGATTTTGTGTCCTTGTAAAACGACTTCGGCTTGTTCCAGTGAAGTTCCTTCGGCAACCGTAACAAGATTTTGACTTGTCATTACTTCAGCGATTGGTCTTGCTCCGTTTTTTTCGAAACGTAAATCACGGTTTGTAACAATCCCTTTTAAGATTCTGTTTTCGTCAACGATTGGAATTCCGCCAATTCCGAATTCTTTCATGGCGTTTTTTGCGTCTGCAATTGTAGAGTTCATTGGCAATGTTACCGGATCGATAATCATTCCTGCTTCTGCACGCTTTACTTTTCTAACCTTCGCAGCTTGTTGCTCGATGGTCATATTTTTATGTAAAACACCAATTCCGCCTTCTTGCGCCATAGCGATTGCCATTGCACTTTCGGTAACGGTATCCATAGCAGCTGATACTATTGGAACGTTTAGTGTTATGTTTCTTGAAAATTTTGATTTGATACTCACTTCGCGAGGAAGCACATTCGAGTAGTTAGGTACTAATAATACATCATCGTAAGTTAAACCTTCGCCGATGATCTTGGAGTTGTGTGCTATCATGTTGCAATTTCTAGTTGAATTGCGTGCAAATATAGTGAATAAATTGGAAACTTGAATACTAACCTATTCATAAATTTGTCTTTATAAGAAAGGACTTACAAATAATGAAGTTCCAAAATTTAAATTTCAAATTCCAGTATGTGGGTTATTTTTCACCATATAAGTGATATAAGTAAATTTAAGTTTTTTTCTCTAAGCAGGTTCTCGACCGTTTGAACTTACAGTCGTATTACTAAGACTAACAGCCATTATATGAACTTATATAACTTATATGGTGAAAAAATTAATATTTACATGGTTCAAAAAATTTACTCTTTAGGATCCTGAAAAATGAAATTGAAGCCGAATTGAAACGCCAGACTATTCGCCTTCGAGACATCTTTATATTCTAAGACATTATTAAATAATCCGTAAATATTAAATTTACCAATCGTTCCCGAGAGTCCTACACCAATATTTGTATTCGAATAAGCATCAAAAGTATACGTAGCTTTCAGGTCTAGTTTTTCGAAAATACTGTGTTGATAAAAAGCCGTTAGCGCAACAAAAGGTTCTCTTGGCATGCTCATGATAAATAACTGACCTCCAACGGCATTTCTGTATTTTCGCTGAATTGATCCTTTGCAATTACAATCATCACCAAATCTGGATTCGCCAAAGGAATATTGAATAGAGGAATAAAATTTTGTTGGCCGCCAGGTGGTGTATTTGTTATAAGTTGTATCTCTGGGAATAGCTCTTTCAAACTCATCAAAAACATTGTCCGGATCATTTGAAATGCCGAAGTTTGGATTTACGCCTTCATATTTATATTGACCGATATAAGTCAGTGTTTCGATATCTTTGGTCTGGTTTACAAAACCAAAATCTACAATACTTGCCGTAAATTGAAGATTATCTTTAAAATTATAAGTTATTCCGGCATCTAAACCCAACCCCAAACTTCCGTTAAAGAACGTATTATTGGCGATATCTTTTGCGATATTTCCATCGTATTCATCTTTTGTAAAAGTAGAAATTCCGGAGGTTTTAAGTTCCAGATGGGATGAAATCTCCTGATCATAAATATTAGGCGATCCAGCACTCTGACCGGTATAAATATGACCTGAATTTTTGGTAGATGTAGCATTGGCACCGCTGGAATAAATTTTCACCCGTCCACCTAAAACCAATTTTTCGCTCATTTTTTTATGAAATCCAACATGAAACACAGAAAGAACTTCGGCACGAAGGCTTAGATCAGAAAGGTCAAAAGCTTTACCAATATAGTTTTGATTTCCGTCTAATGCTAAAACAGCAAGGTCTTTTGGCACATACATTAAAAAATCAAATTCCTGATAAGCTCCAAATGAAATATAGGAATTACTGTCTTTTCCGCCAACTCTGAATCCGCCCGAAAATAATTCAAGCTGCTGATTGACCTGGGTTTTATCTTTACCAGATGATTTATTGATAATATTTCGGACTTTATCATTAAAATCAATTCCATTATTGGCAAACAAATCATAGGCCGAAAAACTGCTCGAACCTAAATTTGCCGAAACTCCGGATAATAAAGGAATTCCGAAATAATATTTATACGAAACATCTGCGCCTGGATTGACGAGTAATGATTGTGGAATAGATGTAAAATTATACAGCAATTCCCTGTTTTGGGAAAAACAGGAGAGCTGAAATGCGACCATTATAAACAGAAAAACTATTCTCATTGGATTTCCATATAAACGGTTGCACTTGATCTTAATTTCAGATTTCCCGGACTATTTTGGTCTAAGGGAGGACCTGCACCAATTCTAACTATAAAACCAATTTTAGTTGCTTGTTTTAGAATTTCCAGCCTTTGATTGTCAAAAACTTCCGGCGGGAATTTAATAATGTTAATGCCGCCTGTATAGGCCGGAACCTGAAATGTAGACGTATCCAGGATATCTTCATTATCATTAAGTAAAAGTATCGCAACAGAAAAACCTCTGTTTATTGTATTTTCAATTTCGAAGTTAAATTCTGCTTTTTTTAGATGTTCATTAAAAAACTTATTTCTAATGACATCAAAATCACTTACATCAAATGCAACTTGTTCATTTCCATTGTAAATAATCTCATTTGCAGGAAGGTTAAAATAGGCCAGATTAGCAACCACGACAGGCTCCAATTTTAAATCCTCAACCTGATCAAAATCAAGATCACTTGAGCATGAAAAAAATAAAGAGGATGCAATTATAACTTTAGAAATTTTGCTGATTGCGTTTAATTTCATGACTAATATATCTTTCGGATAACAAGAAAACAACGCTGATTTTGTGAGTCTTATTATCCATGAGTAGTAAATATACTACTTTTTTTAATGATATTTGCCAAATAATTTTGAAGCTTCGTTGTAAGCGCTTTCAAAACTCAAAGAATTTAAACCTGTTGTTTTTTTATTAGATGTAAAATAGGAAATCAATTTTTCTGTAGGCATATTTCCGGTTAGTTTATCCGTTGCCATTGGGCATCCGCCAAAACCCTGAATAGCGCCGTCAAAACGCGTACAGCCGGCTTTTGAGGCTGCGTCGATTTTTTCAAACCAGGTTGTTGGTGTGGTATGCAAATGCGCGCCAAACTCAATTTGGGGATATTTCGGAATCAAATTTGAAAAAAGATAAGTAATGACTTCCGGAGTCGAAGTGCCAACGGTATCAGAAAGTGATAAAATTTTCACGCCCATTTTGGAGAGTTTTTCTGTCCACTCCCCTACGATTTCCACATTCCAAGGATCTCCGTATGGATTTCCAAAACCCATGGAAAGATAGGTTACGACCTCTTTATTTTTTTTATCGGCAATTTCAAGAATTTCTTCCAGTGTTATCAAAGACTCTGCAATGGTTTTATGCGTATTTCGCATCTGGAAATTCTCAGAAATAGAAAAAGGAAATCCTAAATATTGAATAGGTTCATGCTCTGAAGCAATTGCCGCGCCTTGTGTATTGGCAATGATAGCCAGCAATTTACTGGTTGTTTGAGACAAATCTAATTGCGCCAAAACTTCGGCTGTATCCTGCATTTGTGGAATCGCTTTTGGGGAAACAAAACTCCCAAAATCAATGGTATCAAACCCCACTCTAAGCAAAGCTTGTATGTATGAAACCTTATTCTTAGTTGGAATAAACGTTTTGATACCTTGCATGGCATCGCGTGGACATTCGATAATTTTGATTTCTTTATTCAAGGCTTATTCTTTTGTGAAGGCTAAGTTAGTTTCTTTTTTAAAGAAATAAAAGTTAAACTCTGCTTTGTGTTTTTTTTACCATATAAGTTATATAAGTTCCATTAAAAAATATATTGAATCAACTTTAGATCCTATAGGTCTGCTTTCAATTTCCTAAATAGCTAAAGTAATATATTACACAAATATGTAATTATTAATTATATTACTTAAAAAAGTAATAATAAAAAATATTACCTATATTTGTAATATAAAGCTTAATTAATTTTTAACTATATTTGAAGATGACTAGCGTAATTACAGGTGATATAATTGGCTCAAGACAACAAAAGTCAAAACATTGGGTTGAGGATTTGAAAAAAATCCTTTCCACGTTTGGAGAAATGCCAGGTCAATGGGAAATTTACAGAGGCGACGAATTTCAGGTAGAAGTCGAAAATCCGGAAGAAGCTTTATTGGCTGCTATTTTAATAAAAGCACATTTAAGAGCAATAAAATCCGATGCAAGAATGAGTATTGGTTTTGGTGATAAAACACATAATGCCGAAAAAGTATCAGAAAGCAATGGAACCGCTTTTATACATTCGGGAGAACTTTTTGAGACATTAAAAAAGCAAAAAGTAACGTTGGCAATGCGAACGAGCGATCTCGTGTTTGATGAAAAAATGAATTTGATGCTGCGTCTGGCTTTAACGTTTATGGACAATTGGCTGGCACAATCGGCAGAATTTGTGGCCGTTGCAATAGAAAATCCGGGTTTATCTCAGGAAGAACTGGGACAAAAACTGGGCATTAATCAGGCTGCTGTAAGCCGAAGACAAAAACGCGCTCAGTTTGAATTGGTTATGAATTTAGATCGTTATTTTAGAACACAAATAAAACAACTTACAACGTCATGATTTTATTTATAAAACTACTTTTAGCACATTTATTAGGCGATTTTATATGGCAGCCAAATGCTTGGGTTGCTGATAAAGAGACGAAAAAACATAAAAGTATTTATTTATATCTTCATATTCTTTTACATGGATTCTTGGCCGGTATTTTAGTATGGGAAATTCGATTTATTCCTTATGCGATTTTAATTGCCGTTTCGCACGGAATTATTGATTTGATTAAACTAAATTTTCAAAAAAGCAATACAAAACGCACCTGGTTTATCGCAGACCAGATTGCGCATATTTTGGTTCTGATTGCTGTTGTGTTGCTGTATCAAAATAATCCCATCAATTTTGTTTGGTTCGACAATCGATTCTGGATTTTAATAACCGGATTTTTATTCATTACAAAACCCACTTCCATTTTTGTTAAAACCATTATTTCGATTTGGAGCCCCGAAAGTCCAAATAGCCATCAGGATGATTCCCTTGCCAGCGCAGGAAATTACATTGGAATTCTCGAGCGCTTGTTTGTCTTCGGTTTTATCTTAACCGGACATTTCGAAGCCATTGGATTTTTATTGGCCGCCAAATCTATTTTCAGATTTGGAGATTTAAAAGAAGCCAAAGACCGAAAACTGACTGAATATGTTTTAATTGGAACCTTAATCAGTTTTGGAACCGCTATAGCAATCGGGCTTCTTGCAGAGGCTTTACTTTTATAACTGCTTTAAAATCTTTTTGTTGATTGCTTTTATCAACGCAGGACCTTCATAAATAAAACCGGTATACAATTGCACTAAACTTGCTCCGGCATTTAGTTTTTCGATAGCATCTTCTGCAGAATGTATTCCCCCTACTCCAATAATTGGGAATGCTTTATTGCTTTTTTCAGAAAGAAAACGAATCACTTCTGTAGAACGTTTCGTTAAGGGTTTTCCTGATAATCCTCCCATTTCAGACTGATTTTGAGATTGTAATCCGTCTCTTGAAATAGTCGTATTTGTGGCAATTACACCCGCAATTTGAGTTGTTTTTACAATATCTATAATGTCCAATAATTGCTCGTCTGTAAGATCCGGCGCAATTTTTAGCAAAATTGGTTTTACTTTTTGACTGCTTGTTTTTTGCTTTTCTACATTTCTGTTTTGCAAAGTCTGCAACAAAGCTGTTAAAGGTTCTTTATCTTGTAAAGCTCTTAAATTTGGCGTATTTGGCGAACTTACATTTACCACAAAATAATCAACATGATCAAATAAAGCATCAAAACAAATGATATAATCGTCAACGGCATTTTCGTTTGGCGTTACTTTATTTTTTCCAATATTTCCGCCAATTAAAACTCCTGAATTCTTTTTTAAGCGTTCTACAGCTTCCAGAACTCCGCCATTGTTAAAACCCATTCGGTTTATAATCGCCTGATCTTCTTTTAAACGAAACAAACGTTTTTTTGGATTTCCTTCCTGACCAACCGGGGTAACAGTTCCTATTTCGATAAAACCAAAACCAAAGTCCGAAAGTTCTTTGTATAACTTGGCATCTTTATCAAAACCTGCAGCAAGTCCAACCGGATTTTTAAATTTTATTCCGAAAACTTCACGCTCCAATCGGGCATCTTTTACCTCGTAAATGGATTTTATAATTGATGAAACTCCGGGGATTTTTGAAATGAATTTAACAAATGAAAAAGTAAAATAATGGACTTCTTCCGGATCAAACCAAAAAAGTATCGGGCGAATTATCAATTTATACATAAGAGTTGTTGTGTTGTTTTTTCGGTTGCAAATTTAATTATAATACTTGAAAATGGCTCTTTTTTATAAAAACAAATAATAAGAGTTTCAGATGGATTTTTACAAATCAAATAGCTAACTAACACATTAAATATAAACCAATTACACCAAGTAAGTTTCCCCATAAATAACTACATCCTATTTTATAAATGCAACATCCTTTGGGTTAAATAAATTTTTAACGTTGCAAATTATAAAATGAAACAATGTCTGGACTTTCAATTTCCCTTTTTAGGCCTTTTAATACTTAATTTTGAATTGATTAATAAATATTAAGAAAATTCTTGTTTGATACTATCAATAATTGTCTGATTATAAATCCTATGCGCATCACCAACAGAATCATAAGTCATTTGAAAAAATATCTGCCGGCGGTTTTGTTGTTATCGAATATTTCAGGATTTTCACAACAAATAAAAGATACAACCAAACTCATTCATTTTAAATATGGTGAGAAAGGAATTGAGTTACGAACCAATGACAATAAATTTCTTTTTCAGCTGCAAAGTCGTTTACAGTTTCGGTTTTCTACGCCAAATGATCAGGATCCGTTGACTTATGATGATTATAGTCAGGACAAACAGACGACTTTTAAAATCAACAGGGCGAGACTAAAAGTGGGCGGTCATGCTTTTGAACCCTGGCTGAATTATTATTGGGAATATGAATTGAGTCAGTCGAATTTGCTTGATTTTAGAATCATGGTCGAAAAATACAAATGGCTGAGTTTAAAAGTCGGACAATGGAAAGTAGAATTTACGCGGGAACGTTTTATCAGCAGCGGTGAACAACAAACGGTAGACAGGTCTTTAATCAATCGTCCTTTTACAGTCGATCGCCAAATGGGCGCTGAATTGTACGGACATCTGAAAGGAAAAGGAATTGCAGATTTTAATTACTGGGTAGCAGCTTTAACGGGAACCGGAAGAGGAAATACATCAAACGACGATAATAATCTGATGTATTTTGGACGTGCCCAATGGAATTTTCTGGGAAGATTTCTGGATTTTGAAGGAAGCGATTTAGAATTTCATGAAAAACCAACGCCAATTATTGCTTTTTCTGCCATTACAAACAGAAGCCCTTATACCCGATTTTCACAATCCGGCGGTGGTTATTTAGACGGTTTTGAAGATGGCGCTCCGGGACAATATCGTGTAAACCAATGGAATTTTGAAACAGCTTTTATGTATCGTGGATTTTCCTGGCAAAGCGAATGGCACACGAAAGAAATCATTGATAAACTGGACAATAATGAAACTACGGTAATGAAAGGTTATTATGCTCAGGCCGGATACTTTTTTCATAATGCCTTTGACTGGTGGCCAAAAAAATTGGAAATGGCCGGAAGATATGCAACTTACAGACCCGATAATGCTATTCGTGACAATTTGCAAAATGAATCTACGGTTGCCTTTAACTGGTTTTTTAACGGTCATAAAAACAAACTTACGACAGAAGTGAGCTATTTTGATTATCAGGATAAAACTTTACCGTTAGCTCAGGGCTGGCGTTTTAGAATACAATGGGATATTTCATTATAAGAATGTATCTTATTTATTTTCAAATATATAACGTAAATAAAAATTGAAATTCAGCTTGATTTTTTGCTATTGATTCTCCTTTTTTTAATAATTTTAATACTCCTAAAGAACTGAAAATGAAAAGTATAGAAAAAACTCTTAGTAAAATTGCACTGGTGTGTTTCGTGGGATCCTTTTTTTTGGTTTCAATTGAAAGTATAGCACAAAGGCGTGGCGGCGGTGGTGCAGGTGTTCACAGACCAAACGGAGTGACAAAAACGAGACCTGCAACTCAACGACCTGCCACTCAAACAAGACCGGGTTCTTCCGGTTCAGGAGTTAAAAAACCGGCTAATACGGTAACAAGGCCTTCCAATACTACAAAAGTGGGAGATAGAACGACAAACACCAACAGAAACAACAACAATAATATTGGCAACAGAAATACCAATATTAGCGGAAATACGGTTAACAGAAACAGGAACAATGTCAATATTAATGTAAACAATAGTATACACGTTCAAAACAACCGAAATACCATTGTAAGACCCGGGGTAAGACCTTATGTGCGTCCTCCTTATGTATATGGCGGTTACAGATATCGTGCTTACAATCCTTATTATTTTCATCCGTACAGACCTTTTTACTGGGGTCCGGTTTGGCATCCATGGGGATTTTTCGTCGCAACTCTTGCCGTTACAGCAATTGTAGTTAGTGTTGAAAGTACCCAATATCATTATGATCAGGGAGTTTGGTACACGCCAACAAGCGGAGGTTATACGGCTGTACCAGCGCCAGTTGGAGGAACGGTAAACAATATTCCGAGTGGTGCCGAAACGGTCAATACCGGAACCGTTAATAATTATTATTACGGAGGAACGTATTACGAAAAAGACGGAAGCACTTATAAAGTTGTGGCACCAACAGCAGGAACTCTCGTAGACAATTTGCCGGAAGGCGGTGAAGAAGTTACTATAGGCGATGTAAAATATGTGAAATTTGGCGAAACCTATTATCAACCCGTTCAGGTTGACGGAAAAAACAAATATGAAGTTGTTCAAGTTGAGGAAGATAAATAAAGAATTACTTTTATTTTATTAACCCTATAGAGTATGTAGAATAATTTTTTAACTTTGAACTGATTTTATTGCCTTGCACTACTTTCAAATTAAAATCGACTACCATGAAAAATAAAACCTATTGGATATTAGCCGTATTAACCATTTCGATAATTTCGATTGCATTTGGTTACACGAAACTTATTCCAAAAGATAAAAAACAAGATCTGGCTGCAAAAGACTGTACGGAAACTCCGCATGCAACCGGCGAAGCTGTTTTTAAACCAACAATTGAAAATAAAAACAAACCTTCCATCAAAGCTCCAAAAGGAATGGTTTGGATTCCCGGTGGAGAATTCTCTATGGGAAGCAATGTTGAGGATGAAAGTCTATGCAGTATTAAAGGAGTGACCAAAGATGCTGCACCCATACATCGCGTGTATGTTGATGGTTATTTTATGGACCAGACCGAAGTTACAAACGAGCAATTTGCAGCTTTTGTAAAAGCGACAGGTTATGTAACTCTGGCCGAGAAAAAACCAACGCACGAAGACTATCCGGATGCTCCCGTAGAAAATTTAATAGCAGGATCGGCAGTTTTTACCCCTACTCCGGCAAGCGTTAATTTAAACAATTATATGCAATGGTGGACGTATGTTGCCGGTGCAGACTGGAGACATCCTGAAGGTCCGATGAGTTCTATTATTGGCAAAGAAAAATATCCTGTTGTACAAGTTTCTTATGATGATGCCGCTGCTTACGCAAAATGGGCAGGCAAAAGACTACCAACAGAAGCAGAATGGGAATTTGCTGCCCGCGGCGGAAAATCAGGTCAATTGTATGCGTGGGGAAATAACTTAAAACCTAAAGGAAAATTTCAGGCGAATATTTATCAGGGACACTTTCCTATTGAAAAAGGCGATACCGGCGAAGATGGTTATATTGGTTCAGCACCAACAGCTCAATTTGAACCAAATCCTTATGGACTTTACGATATTGGAGGAAATGTCTGGGAATGGACAAACGATTGGTATACTCCGGATTATTATACAATTTTAAGCGAAAGCGGACAAGTTACTAAAAATCCAAAAGGTGCTGAAAAAGCATACGATCCGGCTGAACCGGGCTTACTTAAAAAAGTGCAGCGTGGCGGCTCGTTTTTATGTACAGATCAATATTGCTCGCGCTATATGGTAGGCACAAGAGGAAAAGGCGATTATCAGTCTCCGGCAAATCACATTGGTTTTAGATGTGTGCAGTAGGTTTTTTTGCCACTAATGACACTAATTCTCACTAATTAAAAGTGTATAATTACAATATTCAAATCCAATTTCATGGAATTTAATTCGTGAAATTGGATTTTTCAGTTTAATTAATTTGTGCCAATTCGTGCAATTCGTGGCAAACTTTTTTTTAATTAATTTTTCCGATTTCCATAATTTGCATCAATCAAACGCCTGATTATTTACTTATATTTGCTAAAAACTAAAGAAATGCAGCATATTATAGATCGTTTTATCAGTTACATAACTATTGATACTGAATCAGACCCAAACTCACAAACAACACCAAGCACAGAAAAACAATGGAATCTTGCTAATAAATTAGTCGAAGAACTAAAAACTATTGGTTTGCAAGATGTTACTATAGACGACAAAGCCTATATCATGGCAACTTTACCAAGTAATGTAGAACATGAAGTACCGGTAATTGGTTTTGTTTCGCATTTTGATACATCACCGGATTTTAGCGGAGCAAATGTAAAACCTCAGATTATTACCAATTACGACGGAAAAGATATTGTTTTAAACGCCGAGAAAAACATTGTTTTATCTCCAAATTACTTCAAAGATTTATTGCAATATAAAGGTCAAACAATCATTACTACCGATGGAACAACGTTGCTTGGCGCCGATGATAAAGCCGGAATTACTGAAATTGTTTCTGCAATGGAATATTTAATTCAGCATCCAGAAATTAAACACGGAAAAATCAGAATTGGTTTTACTCCTGATGAAGAAATCGGTCGTGGCGCGCATCATTTTGATGTTGAAAAGTTTGGCGCTCAATGGGCTTACACCATGGATGGAAGTCAAATTGGCGAATTAGAATATGAAAATTTTAATGCGGCTGCAGCCAAAGTTACTTTTAAAGGAAAAAGCGTGCATCCGGGTTATGCCAAAGGAAAAATGATCAATTCGATGTTGATTGCAAATGACTTTATCAATGAACTTCCAAAAGGAGAAACGCCGCAGGAAACAAAAGGGTATGAAGGATTTTTTCACGTTCACCATTTAAATGGAAGTATTGAAGAAACGGTTTTAGAATTGATTATTCGTGATCACAACAAAATCAAATTCGAAAAAAGAAAAGATTTAATCGAAAAAATAGCCAAAAAAATCAATAAAAAATTCGCCAAACAATTTGGTGAAGATATTGTAACTGCTGAAGTTAGAGATCAGTATTATAATATGAAAGAGAAAGTGCTTCCGGTAAAACATATTGTTGATATTGCCGAAAAAGCAATGCGCGAATTAAACATTAAACCGATCATAAAACCTATTCGTGGCGGAACTGACGGATCGCAATTATCATTTATGGGATTACCTTGCCCGAACATATTTGCGGGCGGACATAACTTTCACGGAAAATACGAATATGTTCCGGCAGAAAGTATCCAGAAAGCAACTGAAGTAATTGTGAAAATTGCTGAATTAACGGCTATTCAAGGTGCTTTTGATACAGCCGAAAAACCTAAAAGAAAAAGATAAATTGGAACCAAATTCTGAGAAAAAACATGTTTGGGACAAAGTCAATAAGTGGGAAGAGGAACTTCTTTTCCTAAAATCGATTATTGACAAAACTGAACTGGTTGAAACTATAAAATGGGGCGCTCCCATTTATGTCTACAACAAAAGAAATGTTATCGGAATTGCAGGATTTAAAGATTATTTTGCCATTTGGTTTCTAAACGGCGTATTTCTAAAAGACGAGAAAAAGAGACTTATTAATGCTCAGGAAGACAGAACAAAATCAATGCGTCAATGGCGATTTACTTCAAAAGAAGAAGTAAACGAAAAAGAAGTTTTGGAATATATTTTAGAGGCAATCGAAAACGAAAAGCAGGGAAAAGCCATAAAACCTTCAAAAAAAGAGCCGATTGTTTCTGAGCTTCTTCAAAAGGAAATGGACAAAAATTCGGCTTTAGCGGAAGCTTTTCAAAAATTTGCACCTTATAAGCAATATGAATTTCTTGAATATATTGAAACTGCAAAACAGGAGAAAACCAAGTTAACGAGAATCGAGAAAGTGATTCCGATGATTTTGGATAATATTGGTTTGAATGATAAATACAGGTAAAATTTAGAAATTCCAATTAATAATATCACTCTGACCGAAGTCGAAGAGCTAGCCTTTGTCAAAGTTTTAAACTTTGACAAAGGTTTTTTTTTGCGGTTAGTCTTTGCGAGGAACGAAGCAATCTCATTTGCCGGGTCGTGTATTGCTTAGATAATATATAGTCCCTACGGGACATTTTGCTTTGGTTGTAAATTTTTATGTATCGCACATTGTGTTTTAAACTATGATTATTGTATAGTCCCTACGGGACATTTGCGTTGGGTGTAAATTTTTCTACCAATATTTAACTCCTAACGGAGTATATCTTGCAGAAATTAAATGTTTGAAAAAAATCTCAATCGCTTCTACAAACATTTAACTCTTAACATAGTATACTTTGCTGAAATTAAATGTTTCAAAAAAAACCTTAATTTATTTTCATCAATATTCAACCCGTGGCAGAGTATACCTCGTAGAGGTTAAATATCGGTAGAAAAAAATATACCGTCATGAAAACTGTCCCGTAGAGACTACACAAAACCGTGAAAAAAAAAATATACGATCCAGCAATGAGATTGCTTCGTTTTTCGCAAGGACAAAGCGTGCGCATAATTATAAACAAAAAAAATCCCAAACTCCAGTTTTGGAATTTGGGATTTTATTAATTGAAATCTTCTAAAAAAAATTACGCCTTTTTATTCAAAGCAGCGCTCATTTCCATAGAAATTGCTGAACGCTCTAATTTTAATTTTCCAGACATTGTTTCGATTACAACTGTAGTTTCTGCAAGTTCAACCACTTTACCGTGAAAACCACTTTTAGTAATTATTTTATCACCTACTTTCAGGCTGATTTCAAATTCTTTTTCGTTTTTTGCTCTTTTTTGTTGTGGTCTGATCATGAAGAAATAGATCACTACAAACATTAATAGAAATGGCGCAAATTGAGTTAATTGTCCCATAATTTAATTCTGTTTTTGATTTGATTTATTATTAATATTTTATTTTATCTTGATTCGCTCAGTCCCGATGGCTATCGAGATTGGAATTTGGATTTTAAAAAAATTTACATCAACCCTCTTCCCACTTTCACCATCTTTTTGTTGGCTTCAAGTTCTTTTACAAGGTTATCTAAAATTCCGTTGATAAAAATACTGCTTTTTGGTGTAGAATATTCTTTTGCAATTTCTAAATATTCGTTAAGCGTTACTTTTACCGGAATTGAAGGGAATTTTAAAAATTCGCAAATTGCCATTTTTAAAATAATCGTATCAATTTCAGCAATTCTTTCGCTGTCCCAGTTTGGAGTTTTATCATCGTATTCTTTTGCGAAAATCGATTCGTTCAAAACTGTTCTTCTGAATAAATCTTTTGCAAAATCTTTATCTTCAACATCTTTATACAATTTTGGAACTCTAAAATCGTCCGGATCTTCCGTTTTAATTGCTTTCAATTGTTTGATAATATGTGTATTTACAACCGGAATATCATCAACCCAGGTTAATTTATCGTCTTCTAAATACTCATATAATTTTTCATTCGGAACAATAACTTCTGCAAACAAATCAATTACAAATTGTCTGTCTTCTTCGAAAGTATTTTTTGTAGTGCTCATGTATTTTGCATACAAATCACTTGCTTTTATATCATTTAAAAGTAAAATGATATAATCGTCGTTTAATGACCAGTTGTTGATTTTGCGATTTTCCAAAGCAATACTAAGTGAATTACTTTCGGCAAGAAGTTGAAAAATTTTGTTTTTGATAAATTTTTCGTTCGGATTACGTTCTGCAGCAGTTGCAAGATGTTTTTTGCTTGAAAGATGTAAAAAAACCGATTCTTTTTTGCAAATTTCAATCAATGAAGAAAGCATTATAAGATATAAATCCTGAATATTATCAATGCTGTAAAAAAGAAATTTCTCTTCTTTTTCCATATTATCAGAACCGCTTTGATGCATTGCATAAATGGATTGCATTACTTTAACGCGTATGTGTCTTCTATTTACCACCTTGTAAGAACATTTAAAAATTAGTCTGCAAAATTAGGGATTTCAATCCTGATATTAAAATTAATTCGCGAAAAAGTCACAGTTTTCAGTCTCAGTTTTAAGTAATTTAGAAACCGTATAAAAAGTCGCAGTTTACGGTCGAGGTTTTCAGTGATATCGAAACTGCATAAAAAAAGTCTCAGTATTCAGTAACAGTTTATATTGCAAACTGAGACTGAAAACTGAGACTGAAACTTTAAACTATAAAAAATTACTTCTTAGCAGCGTTTTCAATTTTTCTCAAATCAATACGATTTTGAGCAATTGTAAGAGCAGCTTTGTGCGTAGTCATTCCGTTTTTCACAGCGTAATCGATAATTTCTAACGTTGTGTTGTAGATATTTTCGGTTTTAGACATAATTTCAGCTTTACCATAATGCTCTAATTCAGCATAAACATTGATGATTCCACCAGCGTTGATTAAGAAATCAGGAGCATATAAAATTCCTCTTTCCTGTAATCTTGGTCCGTGAACATTTTCATCAGCTAATTGGTTGTTGGCAGCACCAGCAATTACTTTAGCTTTAATTTTGTTTACTGTAGTATCATTGATTGTTGCTCCCATCGCACATGGCGCATAAATATCAACATCTGCAGTGTATAAATCTTCACCAGTATAAATTGTTGCGTTGTATTTTTGAGCAACTTCGTATAATTTTTCTTCGTTGATATCAGCAATAGTTACGATCGCTCCTTCTTTAGTTAAATATTCAACCAAAGCTTCCCCTACGTGACCAATTCCCTGAACCAAAACTTTTTTACCGTCTAAAACATCAGAACCAAACTGGCTTTTTGCAGCCGCTTTCATTCCTAAATAAACACCGTAAGCTGTTATCGGAGAAGGATTTCCAGACCCACCTCTTTCTTCAGAAATACCTGTAACATAAGGCGTTACATCTCTTACCGTGTCCATGTCTTTTGTTTCCATTCCAACATCTTCAGCCGTGATATATCTTCCGCTTAAAGAGTGAACAAATTCACCAAACTTACGCATCAATTCTGGCGTTTTTTGCGTTTTTGCATCACCAATAATTACTGCTTTACCTCCACCAATATTAAGTCCGGTAATGGCAGATTTATAAGTCATACCTCTTGAAAGACGCAAAACATCGTTTAAAGCTTCCCATTCAGTATTATAATTCCACATTCTAGTACCTCCTAAAGCTGGCCCCATAACTGAATTATGAATACCAATAATTGCTTTTAAACCTGTATCTTTGTCATTGCAAAAAACAATTTGTTCGTGATCGTCAAAAGATAATTGACCAAAAACAGGATCCATTTTTTGAAGTTCATTTCCAGTTGCGAAAGTTGCATCCATAGCGCTAGTATTTATTAGTTATAAATTATGAATTTGTCAAAAAGACTTCTCAAACTTAAACAAAAAATACACTTGTGCTAATTTTTTATCTTTAAAATAACAATTATACAATATATTTATTTTGATTTAATTGCATTTTATTATACTTTTAATTAAGAATAATTCACAAAATCAAAACAATACCATATTGAATCTCTTAAAAAAATGAAAGAATTAAGCTATTTAAATAAATATTTTATTAAATATAAATACAGTTTTTCCTTTGGAATTTTAATAACCATAATCGCACAAATTTTTTTCTTATTCACTCCAAAATTAGTAAGTCACTCTTTTAATGTTATTGAACAGTTTTTAAAATTGTCAGATGCAGAGCAGAAATCTGCAAATATTATAAGCAATTTTAAAGAAGATTTAATTCATAATGTACTGTTAATCATTGGTAGTGCGATTGTTGCAGGTTTTTTAACTTTCTTAATGCGTCAGACTTTAATCGTAATGTCACGCCATATCGAATTTGATTTAAAAAATGAAGTTTTCAGACAATATGAAAATCTTTCGCAGAATTTTTACAAACAAAACCGAACGGGAGATTTGATGAACCGTATCAGCGAAGACGTTTCAAAAGTTCGTATGTACGTTGGACCGGCGGTAATGTACACGATTAATACGTTCATTCGTTTTGCTATCGTTATTATATATATGTACAATGTTTCGCCTTTGCTGACTTTGTACACTATTTTACCGTTGCCGATTCTTTCTTATTGTATTTTTAAACTGAGTTCAGAAATCAATAAACGCAGTACAACTTTCCAACAATATTTATCTAAAGTATCGAGTTTTTCGCAGGAAATATTTTCGGGAATCCGCGTTATAAAAGCTTATTCCTTAGAAAATCAGCATCAGAATAATATGGTGGCTCTTGCCGATGAAAGCAAAAGAAAAAGTCTGGATTTAGCCAAAGTTCAATCGCTATTTGGACCTTTGATGATTGCCTTAATCGGAATCAGTAATTTGGTGGTGATTTATTTTGGAGGTGTAATGTACATCAACGGAACAATTAAAAATATTGGTACAATTGCCGAGTTTATTCTGTATGTAAACATGTTAACCTGGCCCGTAGCTTCATTAGGATGGGTTTCGTCGATGGTTCAGGAAGCTGAAGCCTCTCAAAAACGATTGAATGAGTTTTTAAAAATTCAGCCTGAAATTAAAAACAACAACGAAAATCCATCAGATATTCAGGGTTCTATTGCTTTCGAAAATGTGAGTTATACCTATGAAGATACCAATATTGAGGCTCTAAAAAATGTAACTTTTACAGTAAAAAAAGGAGAAACTTTAGCTATTTTAGGGAAAACCGGTTCTGGAAAATCAACCATTTTATCTTTGATTTCACGTTTGTATGATGTTACGGAAGGAAGAATTACAATTGATCAAAATGAAATAAGCAATTTAAACTTATTCGATCTGAGAAATAGTATTGGAATTGTACCTCAGGATGCTTTTTTATTTTCGGATACTATTAAAAATAACATCAAATTCGGCAACCAGAATGCAACTGACGAAGAAGTTATTTCAGCCGCAAAAAGCGCTGTTGTTCACGATAATATCGTTGCTTTCAACAAACAATATGATACGATTTTAGGCGAAAGAGGAATCACACTTTCCGGCGGGCAAAAGCAGCGTGTATCGATTGCAAGGGCGATTATTAAAAACCCGGCAATTTTACTTTTTGACGATTGTTTGTCTGCTGTTGACACCGAAACGGAAGAAACAATTTTGAATAATTTATTCGAAATTTGTAAAGATAAAACTACAATCATTGTCAGTCATCGGGTATCTTCGGCTAAAAATGCCGACAAAATCATCATTCTTGAAGACGGTAAAATCATACAACAAGGCTCTCATAATCAATTAATAAATCAGGAAGGGTATTATGCATCGTTATATTTAAAACAACTTTCAGAAAAAGAATTACTTTAATTGTTGTGTAATCGATAATTTTTTATGATTTTTGAGTACTATTAATTCCAAAAATGATAGAACGTATTATGAGAGAAAATGACATGTTAGAAAAAGAAGAGATTTTTTCTAAGGTATTACGAGCAGGAAGAAGAACTTATTTCTTTGATGTGAGAGCTACTAAGGCAGACGATTATTATATCACGATTACAGAAAGTAAAAAATTTACTGAGGAAGATGGTTCTTTTCATTTTAAAAAACACAAAATTTACTTGTACAAGGAAGATTTTGGTGCTTTTGCCGAAATACTTGAGGAAATGACTTCATACGTTTTGAACCACAAAGGCGAAGAAGTAATCTCTGAAAGACACCAAAAAGATTTTAAAAAAGAATATGGTTCTGATAAACCTGAAGGCCAAAGATCAAGCTTTACAGATATCGATTTTGACGATATTTAGTCCGATATAACTTTTTAAAAAGTACGAGTCCAATATGTCCAGCATTTTGGACTTTTTTTATATATAAATTTATTATTTTAGATTGCAGAGTTCAGACTTACATTATGCAAACTACCTAAAAACTAGATGATAACGATTTAAAAATTTTAAAATGAAAAACATAATTCTCTCACTTCTTTTATTATTTATTGGAATTTCATCTTTTGCTCAAAAGACAGAATACGAAATCAAAACCAATATTCAGTATTATAATGCTGCAGTAAATAAATCTGATATTTATATTAATGAAAGATGTGTTCTTGATATTTATTATCCAAAAAACACAAAAAACTTCGCAACCATAATCTGGTTTCATGGCGGAGGATTAACCGGCGGAAGTAAAGAAATTCCCGAAGCTTTAAAAAACAAGGGGTTTGCTATTATTGGTGTTAATTACAGATTATCTCCAAAAGTAAAAGCTGCAAAAGTAATTGAAGATGCGGCAGCGGCCATTGCCTGGACTTTTAACAACATTGCCTCTTACGGCGGTGACACTTCGCAAATTTTTGTTTCCGGACATTCTGCAGGTGGTTATCTGGCTTTGATGACCGGTTTGGATAAAAAATGGCTGCAAAAAGAAGGAATTGATGCTAATAAAATTGCTGGATTAATTCCGTTTAGCGGTCAGTGTATTACCCATTTTGAAATTAGAAGAGAAAACGGAATTCCGGAAAAACAACCCACAATCGATGCTTTTGCACCGCTTTTTTATGTTCGTGCCGATGCCCCGCCGCTTTTATTAATAACCGGAGATCGCGAACTGGAAATGTTAGGCCGATATGAAGAAAACGCATACATGGCACGCATGATGAAATTATCCGGACATAAGGAAACTAAACTTTATGAGCTCGACGGATATGGTCACGGAATGACGGAACCGGGTTTTCCGTTACTTGTAAACGAAGTAAACCGCATTTTAAAAGAGAAACAAACCAAGAAATAATAATTAAAAAATCCACGGCAATGGAAACTAACTTATTAATATTACCCGGACTTGGAAATTCCGGCGACAAACACTGGCAAACTTTTTGGCATAAAAAATTCGAAAATTCAACCCGAATAGTTCAAGACAATTGGGATGAACCTGTTCGCGAAGATTGGATAGAACGACTGAATGAAGAAATTGCAAAACTTGATAAACCGACAATTTTAGTAGCGCATAGTCTGGCGGTTTCATTGGTAAATCATTGGGCGGCATCAAACAGTAATAAAAATATTGTTGGCGCATTATTAGTCGCTCCTGCCGATGTAGATTCACCTCAACATACTCCTGAAAGCATTAGGAATTTTGCTCCAATGCCTATTTCGAGATTACCTTTCCCGTCTATAGTCGTAGCGAGTGAGAACGATCCGTATGCTTCTTTCGAGAGAAAACAATATTTTGCAGAAAAATGGGGAAGCGATTTTGTGAATGTTGGCCAAAAAGGTCACATTAACTCCGATTCTGATTTAAAATATTGGGAAGAGGGACAATTGATTTTGCAGCAGTTAATTGATAAAATTTCTTAGTTTTCAGTGGCATTTTTAGTTTTCAGTCGCAGTCTCAGTTTTCAGTTTGAACTGAGACTGAAAACTGAGACTGAAAACTGATACTGAGACTGCGACTGCAACTGAAAACTAATTTAACCAATTCTCAGTCCATTTTCTATCTTAAAATCGGGAGCTAATAAAATAACGTCTCCCTCCTTGCCTATTGCGCCAAGAACCAGACATTCGCTCATGAATTTTCCGATTTGTTTTTTGGGAAAATTTACAACTGATATAATTTGTCGGTTTAATAAATCTTCTTTTTTGTAATGTGTTGTTATTTGTGCCGATGATTTTCTGATGCCAATTTCGGCACCAAAATCTATCGTAAGTTGGTACGCCGGTTTTCTTGCTTCGGGAAAATCATTTACTTCTATAATAGTTCCCACACGCATATCCGTTCTTTCAAATTCACTCCAGGTTAAATCCATTTATTGTAAGATATTAATATTGTAAGTATTGGCTCAAATTCTATAACTTTTTTTTGCTTTGAAGCTTCTAATTTTACAAATATAAATGAATAAGCTAATAATTAAAAAATTATAATAATGGAAAATGTTTTAACCAATAGCAGCCCATCTCTTAGAGAATTAAATTGTGATATTTCGGTTCAATGCACAGATAAATATATAGAAACAGATCCAAATGTAAAATTATACGTAAAAGATTATGGTAAAGGAAAACCTGTAATTTTAATTCACGGATGGCCTCTTTCTAATGAAATGTGGGAATACCAAATTGACTTTTTAGTGCAAAATGGCTATAGAGTTATTGCATACGACCGTCGAGGATTTGGAAAATCTTCTCAGCCTTGGGAAGGTTATGATTATGATACTTTGACAGATGATTTAAAAGAAATTATTGAGCAGTTACATTTAGAAGATGCTACTTTGGTAGGTTTTTCTATGGGTGGTGGCGAAGTGGTTCGTTATTTCAGCAAATATGGCGGAAAAGGCGTTACAAAAGCAGCGTTGATTTCTTCTGTAGTTCCATTTTTATTGAAAACTAATGATAATCCTGACGGACATCCAAAAGAAAAAAGTGATAATACGGCAAACGCTATTAAAGAAGATAGAATAGGTTTTGTAGATAATTTTGGTAAAACCTTTTTTGGTATCAATATTATCAACAAACCTTTGAGCACGCCTTTGATGGAATATTACAGAATGTTGTGTTCTTTTGCTTCACCAAGAGCGACTTTAAAATGTGCTGAATCTTTTTCTTATACTGATTTTAGAGATGAACTTGATTTTGTAAAAGTTCCGACTTTAATTATCCACGGTGATGATGATAAAATTGTTCCAATTGAATTAACATCTAAGAAAACCGCAGAAGCGATTCGTCAAAATACTTATATTGTTTATGAAGGTGCGCCACACGGGCTATTTTATACACATAAAGACAAATTAAACAACGATTTACTGGATTTCTTAAATTCATAAATCTTCTATATATAAATTTCCTAAATACTTCATCCGGAGAGATACTATTATCTCTCCAGATTTTTTTATTACAAGTGCTGTTTTTTATTCAGAATTAAATCTAAATTTGAAGAAAGAACTCTCAACAATGGCACGAACTTCTTCAAATATTATTCCGCTTGGAACACTTGCTCCAAATTTCAAATTAAAAGACACAAATTCTAATAACTTTTATTCGTTTGAAGATTTAAAAGGATCGAAAGGAACTCTTGTCATTTTCATCTGCAATCATTGCCCGTTTGTGCATCATGCATTAGCCGAAATCGTTATGATTGCCAATGATTATCGTGTGCAGGGAATTGGCATAATTGCGATTTCCAGTAATGATGTTCAAAAATACCCGCAGGATTCTCCGGAAATGATGACTGAGTTTGCTTTTCAAAACAAAATAGATTTTCCGTATTTATTTGATGAAAGTCAGGAAGTGGCAAAAGCCTTTGACGCAGCTTGTACACCTGATTTTTATTTATATGATACTTTAGACCAATTATTTTACCACGGACAATTAGACGATTCCAGACCTAACAACGGAATTCCATTGAGTGGAAGCGATTTACGAAGTGCTATTGATGCTCTTATTTACAATCGCAGTTTAAAAGAAGAACAAAAACCAAGCATAGGCTGCAGTATCAAATGGAAATAGATGTAGCTTTTTAGCAAAATTTTCCTATATTTGCAGTTCAATAAAATTTCTCATTGTGAGTGCAATAATTCTATTTACAGCTTTTGTCCTGTTGTTTTCTTCCAAAAGAAAACCGCTTGCTGCTGCATTTATTTCACATAGCAAGGCCTTTATTAATTAGGCCTCCGTCTATTTCAATTTCTTCTTTCAGGCGGAGGATTTACCACATTTTAATTATCATTTTTATTTGAAAGAGTAAATGCTCTCTCAAATAATTTTTTGGTTTTTATAATTAAATTTCTAAACATACATCATTACAAAATTTCAATTCACGCATTTGCATTTTGAAATACGATTTATGCATTTATAAGCCTGTCAAAGAAATCACCCAAGTATCGAAGTTCAAATAATATTAATAATAACATATCGTTATGAAACCAACGCCAACATTCTGTAAAACAGATTATCATTTCCTGAGAGAATTGATATTAAAAAGTAAAAACTCAACAAACACAAAAGAAGCAAATCAGCTTTCGCAGGAATTAGATCGCGCTATTATCAGCAAGGAAAACGAATTGGATAATTCTGTTGTCAGAATCAATTCGCATGTTACAATTGAAGATGTAAAGGCAAAAAAACAAATGAAAATTCAGATTGTTTTACCGTCAGCATCAGATGTAAAACTGGGGAAAATTTCAATTCTGGCACCTTTAAGTGTTGCTATAATCGGCTTTAAAGAAAATGACGAAGTAGATTGGGAATTACCAGCCGGAATAAAAACTTTAAAAATAATTGCTGTCAGCAATGAATAATTCTTTTAAACACCTCATTCTTTGATGGTGTTTTTTTTATTTAAAATTTAAAATAAAAAAGCATCCTTTTGAAGAATGCTTTTATGAATGTATATTTTACAATTGAGAAGTGATATAATGAGATATCGAAGCCATTTGAGTATCGTCTAACTTCGCTTTTTTCTGCATTCTTGTCAAAATTGGTTTCCACTCTTCCTGAGTAAATTTGTTTGCGTCATATAATTTATGACATCTTGCACAACTGTTTTCGTATAAATTTTTACCTTCTGCCAGTTCAGTCGTTAATGCTACAGTTTTCGTAGTTTCAGTTACTGGAGCAGTTGGCTCTGTTGTTGCAACTGCAGATTTTTGAGTTCCACATGACACTAAAAGTACCGTTACAACAGCAAGAATTAAGATATTTGATTTCATTGTTTTCTCTATATTTTTGAGTAAATATAAAAAAATCCCATACGCCTTGACGCATGGGATTACTATTTAAAACAATATTAAATTGTATTTGATTTTCTTATTTAACATCCATTAATTCAACGTCAAAAATCAAAGTTGCGTTTGGTGGAATAACTCCTCCAGCTCCTGAAGCTCCGTAACCTAAGTCAGACGGAATTACAAAACGAGCTTTATCTCCTACTTGTAACAAAGCGATACCTTCGTCCCATCCTTCGATAACCTGACCCTGACCTAATCTAAATTCGATTGGTTTTTTTCTTGGATAAGAAGAATCAAAAACTTTTCCGTTTTCTAAAGATCCTTCGTAGTGAACAGAAACTGTTTTTCCTGCTTCAGCTCTTTTTCCTTCTCCTTTTTGAATCATTTTGTAACGTAAACCACTTTCTGTTTTGTCGAAACCTGCAGCTAATTGCTCCATTTTTGCTTCAGATTCTGCTTTTAAAGCTGCATCTCTTTTTAGACGGGCACCTTTTAAAGCGATAAAAGCTTCAATAGCATTCCATTTTTCAGCTTCTTCTCCAACTCTGATGATTTCTACAGAATTAAGATTATCTCCTTGAGCAACAGCATCAACAACATCCTGACCTTCGATAACGTGACCAAAAACAGTGTGTTTTCCGTCTAACCAAGAAGTTGGTACGTGTGTAATGTAAAATTGAGAACCATTACTTGCAGGTCCTGAATTTGCCATTGCCAAAACTCCCGGACGATCGTGTTTTAAACTTGGGTGAAATTCATCATCAAATTTATATCCAGGATCACCAGTTCCAGTTCCTTTTGGGCAACCACCCTGAATCATAAAATCAGGAATTACTCTGTGAAATGTTAATCCGTCATAGAATTTTTGTCCCTGAGGTTTTACTTTATTTTCCATATTTCCTTCTGCAAGAGCTACAAAATTCCCTACGGTTCCTGGTGTTAAATCGTGTGTTAGTTTTACTAAAATCGAACCTTTACCAGTGTTGAATTTAGCGTATATTCCGTTTTCCATTGTTGTAATTTTTAATTTAAATGCAAATTTACAAATTAATTTTCTATCAATGTGTTGTTTCTATTTTTTTAGATTTTGATTTATAAGTAAGTCCGTAAACTATAAATGATAATGCTGAAAGACCAACGCAACCAATAGTTACGGCATGCCATCCTCCTAACTTCCATAGCAACAGTCCGTATGCAGATCCTGCGGCCGTTCCTAAAAAGCTAAACGACATAAATACGGTATTTAATCTGTTTCTGGCTTCTGGCAATAAAGAATAAACTCTGGTTTGGTTCGAAATGTGAACGCCCTGAATTCCGATATCAATAAAAACAATTCCAATTGCGATTCCGATTACACTTTCTACCGAAAAGTAAAAAATCAGAAAGCTTATCAATATCAATAAACAGCCGTAACCAACAGCCACTCTCGAACCGCCTTTATCTCCCATTTTTCCCACTAATGGCGCAGCCAAAGCTCCTGAAGCACCTACAATTCCGAATAAACCAATTGTAGCACTACTGTAATGAAAAGGTTCTCCTGAAAGTAACAAAACCATAGTAACCCAAAAGGCACCAAATTGTGCAAAGCTGAAAACATTAATTAGGGTTGCTTCCCGCAACACAGGCTGTGTTTTTATAAGGGTAAAAAGAGAAGAAATTAACTGACCATACGTTCCCTGAAACTGAGGTTTATTTACTGGGAATTTATTCTGAATAACAAAAAAGATCAAAAGACAAATTCCGGCTGCGATATAAAACATCGATCTCCAGCCTAAAACCTGACCAATAAAACCGCTTAAAGTTCTGGAAAGTAAAATTCCGACTAATAAACCGCTCATAATGGTTCCAACAACTTTTCCGCGTTGTTCCGGCGCACTTAAAGATGCTGCCAAAGGCAAAATAAGCTGTGGTACAATCGAAGTAATTCCGATTAATAAAGAGGCAACTTGTAATAGAAAAAAACTCTTTGCCGTAGCAGCAAGAAGTAAGGCAATTACAGAAGCAAAAGTGGTTATTAAAATTTGTTTTTTGCGCTCGATTTTATCTCCCAGCGGAACCATGAAAAACAAACCAATAGCATATCCGGCTTGTGTGAGATACGTTATGGTTCCAGCATTGGCTTCCGGAATTTTAAATTCGTTAGCAATTAAAACAATTAATGGCTGGCAGTAATACAGATTTGCAACTATAAGTCCAGTGCAAGCTGCCATAAATAAGACATTCGTTTTGGATAGATTCATTTTACAAAAATACCAATCTAATTTTAACCAAAACTTTAAAAAACATATAAATTTTTTAACCTCAGCCTTAAATCAGCAATTTATTTTATGTATTATATTCATTTTTAAAATCTTATCACTTCATGAAATCTTCACGAATCGGACTAAATACATCGGTTAAAAGTCCGGTTTCTAAACAAACAACCCCATGAATTGCATGTGGCGGAATATAAAAACTATCTCCTTCTTTTAATGTTTGTGTAACGCCATTAATCGTAACATCAAATTTTCCGCTTGAAACGTAGGTAACCTGTGTGTGATAATGTTCGTGCAAAGTTCCGATTCCGCCTTTTTCAAAATGAACATTCACCAGCATCACTCTGTCATCATAGGCCAAAATCTTGCGTTTGATTCCTTCACCAACCACTTCCCACTCTATTTCATCTCCTTTTATAAATTCTTTGCTTGTTCCGAAACTTTGCATATTTGTATTTTTAATTGAATTTGTACAAAAATAATATTTTTAGATGGTTTTATTCTAAATCAAATTTTTAGAAATAAAATCACAACTCGTTTTAATAGATTCAAAAGAATTGGGTTTGTAATTATTCTCTTGCTCTACAAAAAAATGCTGCATTCCGGATTGTTTTGCTTCCTTAAAAATAGTTTTAAAATCAATCGAACCAGAACCAATTTCAGTATTTAAAGCCTGATTTACCTTGTCCATATCTTTTACATGCCACATTTTAAAACGCCCTGGATTTTCCCTGAATAATTGCAGCGGATCATTTCCGGAACTCACAACCCAATATAAATCCAGTTCAAAATAAACCAAATCTTTATCTGTTTCTTTCAATAGAATTTCATAGCCTGTAATTCCGTCGTGTTTTTGAAATTCAAAATCATGATTGTGATACGCTAATTTTAAACCGGAAGCTTTGCACATTTTTGCAGCTTCATTGAGACGACGCGCAATTTTTTTATAATCTTCAATACTCTTTCTAAAGGGTTCATCAACCCAGGGAATTGTTAAATATTCCGTTTTTAAAATTTTAGCCGCATCAATTGCTGCGGTCAGTTCGGCTGTATTTCCGTCATATAAAAAGCTTCCCAAATTATAATGTCCGCTAACGGCTTTTAAATGATTGTCATCGAGAATCTTTTTTAATTCAATTGGAGATAATCCCCAAAACTGATCTTTTATGGAAAATCCGTATGTTTCTACAATCGTATATCCTGATGCAGCAACTTTTTCTAAAGTCTGTTTTACATTTTTTGGAAGTTCTTCTCGCAATGTATACAACTGCAAACCAATTTCTTTTTTATTCATAGAAAATGCTAATGATGGCAAGGCTAAAACTGCTGTTGCAGCGAGACTTGTATTAACGATAAATGCTCTTCTGGAAACCATTTTTATTATATTTTAAGATCAATTAAAAGATAATTTTTAAATTAATTCCCTAAAAATAAACCTTTCATCGTAATCTATTTCAAATTTTTCAAGAAAGTCAACATACTCTTCTCTAAAAGTTTTCTTTTTATGATGTAATTTTTGGTTTTCAATATAATTAACTACTGCATCTAATTGTGATTTGCTGTATGAAAATGCACCATATCCTTCTTGCCACTCGAAATGATTTTTTGAAAATTTATTCGTATTAATCCACCTCGAAGAATCTTGCTTAATATTTTTCATCAAATCAGAAATTGATTGTGCTGGTCTTATTCCAATTAAAATATGAACATGATCTGAAACGCCATTTATCGCTAAAAGTTTATGATTGTTACTTTTAATGATTCCTGCTATGTATTTATAAAGTTGTTCTTTCCAATCATTATTTATTATAGCTTGTCTAAATTTTACTGCAAAGACAAAATGAATGTGTATTTGAGTATAGGTATTTGCCATACAAGGTCTAGTCTCTATGGGACATTTTTTTTGTATTGAATATTTTTTTTATATCAAAGTGTGATTCCTAACAGGACATTTTATGATAAGTTTTGTTAGGCAAATATAAAATTTTAATTATAAGAATATGATTACAAAGTGGTTTTTATGAATTTTTAAATAATATCATATTAACGTAGAATATAATTCTCCATAATTCTATGTAGTCCCTACGGGACACCTTTGTGTGTAATTATTGTTTTTTCTACCGACATGTAATTCCTAACGGAATATTTAGATCAATAATTATAATCTTAAAGAATATCTACAAGATGATAATGTTCCGCTAGAAATTAGACTTCGGTAAAAAAAAATACTTAAAGACAATGGATTGTCCTGCAAGGAGTACACTTTAAACTTGCTCTTAAAAAAAAATGTTCCGCTAGGAACAATATGTTGGTAGAAATAAAACAATAAAGGTCATACATTGTCCCGTAGGGACTACACTTTAAGATTCTTTTTAAAAAATAAAAAAAAATGTTCCGCTAGGAACAAAATGTCGGTAGAAAAAATATTACACGCACAAATTTGTCCCGTAGGGACTAGACTTTAAAATTCCTCTGAAAAAATCAAAAAAATGTTCCGCTAGGAACAAAATGTCGGTAGAAAAAAATATTACATGTACAAATTTGTCCCGTAGGGACTACACTTATTGAATGACCTGAATATCCTTATTCGTTACTTTATATGCATCGGCTAAATTATTTCTATCAAAGAATTTTTCTAAATCTGTCAGTCTCTTTTTATTATCGTATTTAATACAGGAATTCAATTTTTGCTGACAAACAGAACATAATCGTATCGAATGCCTGTCTGTTTCATCCATGCTATTGGTTCCGTTCATGACGCAATTTGCATTTATACAATGATGAAGCCCAAACATGTGTCCAATTTCATGAGAACTTATTTTGAGCAGTCGCGATAAACATGTATTGAAATTTTCTGAAGTTAATTCGCCATCCTGTAATCTGTAAATTGAACTTACTCCTACTTTATCGCGATAGGATGCCAGACCAAAAACGTAATTCCACTCCGGCTTCGGATACAAATCTAACTCCGTGAGTCCCATTAACGCAATTCTGTTCATCGGTTTTTCTTTTTTCAAAACACTGTCCAAAAGATATCCGGCTAATAATTGTTCGTGATTTTCATAAAGCATTCTTCTGGCAGAAGCGGGAACAATATTGTTAGAAATAGGTTCTAAAGTTTTTGTTTTTAATTGAAAGTAAATTTTCAAATATTCCTGCAATAATTCAATTTGCCTGTTTTGCAAAGCATTAAAATTCCCAATTGGCCTTATGTAAATAATATTCGAATCTTTTGTGGGAACGATATGTTTGGACCGAAAGTATTGTTCAAAAGTCTGTCCTTTTTCGTTATGAGAAGATAACCAGTCCCATATTTCAGGTTTAGGTAATTTGACATCATTACTTTTTATTTGCTTAAAATACGGTGCTTGTTTTGGGATCTCTTTTAGAGTTTCTTTTGGTTTTTCTTTGGTACAGGCACAAAACAAAATAAAAATAAGAATAGCTATTTTTCTCATATACTTTTTGATAAATATATTCAAAAAACAGCTATTATATAATGTCGATCAAAAATATTTTAACATGTTTATTAAACAGTTAAAACATCTTATAGTACAATTTTAATTTAGAATATTAATTAGAAGTAAGTAAATTCATTCCCGATATTTTTTGAGAATCAATTGCCTGTGGAGGATAATTTTGTTTTTCTTTTCTTGTTGAAGTGACTTTTCCTTGATTGTTTACATATACATAATTATAGATCCAATAATTCTCTCCTGCCATTTTTGAATTATTAGAATCAGTAAAAACCTGATCTGCGTATACAAGAATTTCTCCTTGTTGATTATTAGGTAAAGTTCGAACGGGATTTCCCCATGCTTTAATCAATTTTGCTTTAGTTTGTCCTACTGATGCGGTCATAGAACTGTTAGTACTGGAGCATGAAACCTGCAAAAGTACCAGTGCGGCAATTAATATAAGTTTTTTCATTGAACAGATGTTTTTGGATTGATTGTTAATTTTAATTCATCATAATTAGGTTTAGTAATGTTACTTGAAATTAATAAATAAATATTTACACAATTATATCTGAATATTATATAATTATTATTTAACAAATTGAAAAGCAGATATTTGAATTTTAGATCACAATTTTGTTTCAAAGCACAAAAAAGATTCAGTTTATTGAATTTTGTTTTTTTTCATAGCCAGAGATTAACTTGTATCTTTGCACCCTATAATAATTAGACAGAGAAATGCGAATTGACATTATAACGATTTTGCCGGAATTACTAAGAAGTCCCTTTGAGGCTTCGATTATGAAACGCGCCATAGACAAAGGTTTGGTAGAAGTTCATTTTCATAATTTACGTGATTATACGACGAATAAACAAAAAAGTGTAGATGATTATCCGTTTGGCGGAGGCGCCGGAATGGTTATGACAGTGCAACCAATTGATGCCTGTATTACGCATTTGAAAAGCGAACGCGAATACGACGAAATCATTTATATGTCGCCTGACGGAGAAACGCTAAACCAGAAGATGGCCAATACCATGTCGATGTATGAAAACATCATCATTTTATGCGGACATTATAAAGGTGTTGATCAAAGAGTTCGCGATCATTTTATTACCAAAGAAATTTCGATTGGTGATTACGTTTTATCCGGAGGAGAATTAGGCGCTTTGGTTCTGTCTGATGCTTTAATTAGATTGATTCCGGGTGTTTTAAGTGATGAAACTTCGGCTTTGACAGATAGTTTTCAGGACAATTTACTTTCAGGACCTATATATACAAGACCAGCAGATTATAAAGGATGGAAAGTGCCGGAAGTTTTAACCAGCGGACATTTTGCCAAAATCGACAAATGGCGCGAGGATATGGCGTATGAACATACTAAAAACAGACGTCCGGATTTATTAGAAGGACACGATTAGTTTTCAGTCGCAGTAGCAGTTTCCAGAATGAAAACTGAAAACTGAGACTGAAGACTGAGACTGAAGACTGAGACTGAGACTGAGACTGAGACTGAATACTAAAAACTGACACTAACCCTCAATTTATCAACAACTTAAAATAATTTATAATTTACAATTTATAATTCATAATTATTTTCTACATTTGCACCCGAATTAGACTAACCTCTGGCGAGATCCGTGAATGTTGCTCTATATAAAAAACCATAATTATAAGATATCATGGCAGATTTAATGAAATTCGTTCAAACCGAATTAGTTGCTAAAAAAGATTTCCCTGTTTTCGGAGCTGGAGATACTATCACAGTTTTCTACGAAATTAAAGAGGGTGAAAAAACAAGAACTCAGTTTTTTAAAGGAGTTGTTATTCAAAGAAGAGGTTCTGGTAACACAGAAACTTTTACTATTCGTAAAATGTCTGGAGCTATTGGTGTTGAGCGTATCTTCCCGGTAAACTTACCAGCTTTACAAAAAATTGAAATCAACAAGAAAGGTGCTGTACGTAGAGCTAGAATTTTCTACTTCAGAGAACTTACTGGTAAAAAAGCTAAGATTAAAGATAAAAGAAGATAATCATTTATCTCTTTGTTATAAAAAAACTCGTTTCATTTATTTGAAGCGAGTTTTTTTTATGCCTGATTTTTCAAAATATCAAAACTGTAATATTTTAATACGAAAATCACCGAATTAGCAATTTAACGACCTCGAAATAACAATTTGCTAATTCCTGTATTTATCCGGAAAACTAAACCGTTTTCGGACTGTTTTTATTATATTTGCTCCGCTCATTTCGAGCCAACTATACCTTTTACATCGCTCATCTTTGGCGATACGATTATAAAAAAAAAAAAAAATGACACAGAATTCAAAAATTTATTACACCTTAACTGATGAGGCGCCATTATTAGCGACTTATTCTTTTTTACCAATTGTTCAGGCATTTACTGCTACGGCAGGTATTGCTATTGAAACAAGAGACATCTCTTTAGCAGGAAGGATTTTATCAAATTTCCCTGAAGTTCTTACAGATGCTCAAAAAACTGGAGATGCTTTGGCTGAACTAGGTCAGTTAGCTACACAACCTGAAGCTAACATTATCAAATTACCAAACATTTCTGCATCTGTACCGCAATTAAAAGCTGCTATTGCTGAATTGCAATCTCACGGTTACAAAATCCCTGATTTTCCGGAAGAGCCTCAAAATGATGCTGAAAAAGAAATTAAGGCAAAATACGCTAAAGTATTGGGTTCTGCAGTAAATCCGGTTTTACGTGAAGGAAACTCTGACCGTAGAGCGCCTAGAGCCGTTAAAAACTTTGCAAAAGCAAATCCTCACTCCATGGGTGCATGGTCTGCTGATTCAAAAACGAAGGTAGCTTCAATGCCAAACGGCGATTTCTACGGAAGTGAAAAATCACTTACTGTTGCAGATGCTGACGATGTAAAAATCGAATTTATTGCAAAAGACGGAACTACAACAGTTTTAAAAGCAAGCACTCCGCTAAAAGCAGGTGAAATAATTGACAGCTCTGTTTTAAGTGTAAAAAAATTAAAAGCTTTTGCTGCTGATGCTATCGCTGATGCTAAAAAAGAAGGAGTTTTACTTTCTGTGCATTTAAAAGCTACTATGATGAAAGTTTCAGATCCAATTATCTTCGGTGCTATCGTTGAAGTATATTTTGCTGATCTTTTCAAAAAATATGAATCTTTATTTGCTGAATTAAATATTGATACAAGAAACGGTTTAGGTGATATCTACGCAAAAATTGCAGGAAGACCTGAACAAGCAGAAGTTGAAGCTGACATTACGAAAGCGATAGAAAACGGACCAGCTCTTGCAATGGTTAATTCTGATAAAGGAATCACAAACTTACACGTTCCATCTGACGTTATTGTTGATGCTTCTATGCCGGCAATGATTCGTACTTCCGGACAGATGTACAATAAAGAAGGAAAACAACAAGATACTCTTGCTGTAATTCCGGATCGTTCTTACGCTGGAATTTACACGGCTACAATCGATTTCTGTAAAAAACACGGTGCTTTTGATCCAAAAACAATGGGAAGTGTTCCTAACGTAGGTTTGATGGCTCAAAAAGCTGAAGAATACGGATCTCACGACAAAACTTTCCAAATAAAAGGAGAAGGAGTTGTTCGTGTAGTTGACAATAAAGGAACTGTTTTAATGGAGCAAAACGTTGAAGAAAATGACATTTTCAGAATGTGTCAGGCAAAAGACGCTCCTATTCAGGACTGGGTTAAACTGGCTGTAAACAGAGCTCGTTTATCTGATACTCCTGCTGTTTTCTGGTTAGACGAAAACAGAGCTCATGACAGAGAATTGATTGCAAAAGTTGAAAAATACCTTAAAGATCACAATACAACAAACTTAGATATCCGCATTTTAAACCCTATTGCTGCTACTGAATTTACTTTAGACAGAATCATCAAAGGTTTAGATACCATCTCAGTAACAGGAAACGTTTTACGTGATTATTTAACAGATTTATTCCCAATTTTAGAATTAGGAACTTCTGCTAAAATGTTATCAATCGTTCCGTTAATGAATGGTGGTGGATTGTTCGAAACTGGTGCCGGAGGTTCTGCTCCTAAACACGTTGAGCAGTTTACAGAAGAAGGATATTTACGTTGGGATTCATTAGGAGAATTTTTAGCTCTTGGTGCTTCTTTAGAGCATTTAGGACAAACTTTAGACAATTCTAAAGCCATTGTTTTAGCTGAAACTCTTGATGAAGCTAATGATAAATTCTTAGCAAATGACAAATCTCCAGCTCGTAAAGTAGGTCAGATTGACAACCGTGGTTCTCATTTTTACCTTGCTTTCTATTGGGCTCAGGCTTTGGCTGCTCAAAATAAAGATGCTGAATTAAAAGTGATATTCACTCCAATTGCGGCTAAATTTGAAGCTAACGAAGCTAAAATCGATGCTGAATTAATTGGTGCGCAGGGAAAACCTCAAACTCTTGGCGGTTATTATCAGCCTACTCCGGAGTTAGTAAGCAAAGCAATGCGCCCAAGTGCGACATTCAATGCTATTCTTGCTGAAATAAAATAATAAACAATTGTTTATAGCTATAAAAAAGACAACCAGAAACGGTTGTCTTTTTTTCTTAACTAATGTTTAACAAAACTTACCACGCAATATTTAGTCAGAATTGTTATCTATGTAAATCAAAATCAACACAATGATTACAAAAAAGTTTAGCTCATTTCTAATTATTATTTTCATAACTTTTACTTCATTTGCTCAGGAAAAATTTACTTTAAGCGGTACGATAACCGACTTTAAAAATAATGAAACCCTAATTGGCGTCAACATTTATGTTCCGTCATTAAAAATTGGAACCACAACCAATGAATATGGATTTTATTCCCTTACAATTCCGGGTGGAGAACATGAAATCGAGATAAGCTACGTAGGCTATCAACCCATTCAAAAATCAGTTGTTTTAAATCAAAATACCAAAAATAATTTTGCCTTAAACGAAGGCGGCGGCCAGGAACTTCAGGAAGTTGTTATTACCGATAATAAAGGGAAAGTCAACATTAAATCGCCTGAAATGAGTGCCAATAAACTTTCGATTGCGACCATCAAAAAAATGCCCGTAGTTTTAGGAGAAGTTGATGTTTTAAAATCCATTTTATTGCTTCCGGGAGTTACAAATGCAGGCGAAGGCGCATCAGGGTTCAACGTTCGCGGCGGCGGAGCTGATCAGAATTTAATTCTTTTAGACGAAGCTACGATATTTAATTCCTCGCACGTATTTGGATTTTTCTCTGTTTTTAATCCCGATGCGGTCAAAGATTTAAAATTATACAAAGGCGGAATTCCGGCACGTTACGGCGGAAGAGCTTCTTCTGTTTTGGATATTTACCAGAAAGACGGCAGCAGTAAAGATTTCCATGTAAATGGCGGAATCGGATTAATCTCCAGCAGAATTCTCGCCGAAGGTCCAATTGTAAAAGACAGAGGTTCGTTTTTAATTGGCGGAAGAGCTTCATACGCCCATCTTTTTTTAAAACTATCCGAAGAAAATAAAGATAACTCCGCTTATTTTTATGATTTAAATACTAAATTGAGTTACAAATTAAACGACAATAACAGTTTGTATTTGTCCGGTTATTTTGGCCGTGATGTCTTTAGTTTAAACAAAAGCTTTACCAATATTTACGGAAATTCCACTTTAAATCTTCGTTGGAATCATTTGTATTCTGATAAACTCTTCTCGAATTTATCGTTGATTTACAGCGATTATTATTACGGTTTAGATCTTGATTTTGTGGGTTTCAAATGGGATTCCGGAATCAAAAATTACAATATCAAATACGATTTCAAAAACTATATTTCTGATAAATTCAAATTGAATTACGGGTTAAACGGCATTTATTATGAATTTAATCCGGGAACTATCAAACCTACCACTGATATATCAGGAATAAATCCGGATCAGCTGGATAAAAAATATGCTTTTGAACCTGCCATTTATATTGATGCAGAAAATCAGCTTTCGAAAAAAATCACAGTCGCTTACGGATTGCGATACAGTTTGTTTTATCGTTTAGGCTCATCGACAGTCAATTTATATGAAAATAATAATCCGGTAGTTTTTAATTCAGATTTGGATATTTACGAAAAAGCAACTCCAATTGGCACCGAATATTACAGAAAAAACAAATCGATTAAAAACTATAATAATCTTGAACCTAGATTTTCAATTTCATATCAGTTAAATGACGATCAGGCGATTAAAGCCAGTTACAATAGAATGGCGCAATATCTTCAATTGATTTCGAACACCTCATCTCCTACTCCACTAGATGTCTGGATGCCAAGCGACACCTATATTAAACCTCAAATTGCAGATCAGGTTGCTTTAGGATATTTTAGAAACATTAATAACGGTGCTTATTCTATTGAAGTGGAGAGTTATTACAAAGAGATTCAAAATCGTCTTGATTATATTGATGGCGCCGATTTAATTGCAAATGATGCCATCGAACAAGTCATTTTAAACGGACAAATGCGCGCTTACGGTTTAGAAATTATGTTTAAGAAAAATGAAGGCAAATTCAATGGATGGGTTTCGTATACATTATCAAAATCAGAACAGCAAACTCCGGGAAGAACACCGCAAGAAACGGGCATCAACAACGGACAATGGTATAATTCTGCTTACGATAAAACCCATAATTTAGCCATTACATCTGCTTATAACTTAAACGAAAAATGGTCTTTCGGAGCAAGTTTTGCTTTGCAATCAGGACAGCCGGTTACCTACCCAAACGGTCAATATGAATATTTAGGCATTACGGTACCTAGTTATGGTTCGCGAAACGAACATCGTTTACCGGCTTACCATCATCTGGATATTTCGGCTACTTTAACACCAAGAACTAATAAAGACAGAAATTGGAAAGGCGAATGGGTTTTTAGCATTTACAATTTGTACAATCGCAAAAATGCTGCCTCAATAAATTTCCGCCAGAACGTAGATACAGGTTATAATGAAGCGGTAAAAACATCTATTTTCGGTATTGTACCCGCTGTTAGTTATAATTTTAAATTTTAAAAATCACCTTCTGCCAAAAGAAATTAAAATAATAATGATGAAAAAAGCAACCTTATTAATCGTGTTTTTAATATCAGTTTTCTTCTCAAGCTGCGAAGAAGTCGTGGATGTTGATTTAGATACTGCACCACCAAAATTAGTAATTGAAGCTGCCATAAATTGGGCAAAAGGATCTACAGGTGCTCAGCAAACCATAAAATTAACCACTACAACAGGTTATTTTGAAAATGAAATTCCAACAGTTTCCGGCGCTACCATTTATATTGAAAACAGCACTGGCGAACGATTTAATTTTAATGAAGCTTCGGGTACCGGTCAATACGTCTGCTTAAATTTTAAGCCCGTAATTGATGAGCAATATACTTTAACCGTGATTAGTAACGGAAACACTTACACCGCAACCGAAACCATGAAATCTATTGCGCCAATTACCCGATTAGAACAAAATAACGAAGGTGGATTTACAGGAAAAGATATCGAAATACGTGCTTTTTATAATGATCCTGCTAATGCAGACAATTATTATTTGTACAAATATGCATACTCTAATAAAATAACATCAAACTATTATGTTGATGAAGATAAATTTTTTCAGGGCAACGAATTTTTTAGTCTTTCAGATGATGACGAACTCGAACCGGGAGATAACATCCAAATCGTGCATTACGGCATTTCAAAACAATATTATAATTATATGAGCATATTGGTTAGTATTGCCGGCAGTAATGTTGGCGGCCCATTTCAGTCTCCGCCGGCAACTGTAAAAGGAAATATCATGAACACAACAGAAAAAAGCAATTATCCTTTGGGTTATTTTTCGCTTAGCGAAACCGATTCAAGAACGTATACTATAGAATAACTCCGCAAATATGAAAGCCAGAATCGAAAACCTAATCGAAAAAAAATTAATTGGGCAATACGTAACAATGAATTTTATCGAAAATAAAACCTTTGAACTTTGGAGTAATTTTATGCCCCGGAAAAAAGAAATCAAACATGTAAGTAATTCTGATTTATATTCACTAGAAGTATTTCCTGTTGGACATTTTGATAATTTTTATCCCAAAAATACTTTCCAGAAATGGGCTGCAATTGAAGTTTTAAACTTTGATGAAGTTCCGCCACAAATGGAAACCCTGATTATTCCGAGTGGTTTATATGCTGTTTTTACACATAAAGGTCCACAAAGCGATGCTCATAAAACCTATCATTCCATTTTTGTGGAATGGCTTCCAAATTCAGCCTATACGGTTGACGAAAGACCGCATTTTGCCGTAATGTCAGAAAAATATAAAAAGGAAGATCCGGATTCTGAAGAAGATATCTGGATTCCGATAAAAAATAAACAATAAAATCATGCTAATCGAAACCATAAGATCGTTATTTAACCGCGATCTGAACAAACTAAAAATCGAAATTGAATCTTATCAAAACGAAAGTCAGATTTGGGCAATTGATAAAAATATTTCCAATTCGGCGGGAAATCTTTGTTTGCATTTAATTGGAAACATCAACACTTATATTGGCGCTGAACTTGGAAAAACAGGTTATATTCGTGACAGGCCTTTAGAATTCTCCCTAAAAAATGTTCCAAAATCAGAATTAATTACCAAAATTGAAGATACAATTCTGGTTGTAAATAACGCTCTCGATTCTTTAACCGAAAGCGATTTAGAAGCTATTTATCCGCAAATTGTTTTCGAAACAGAAATGACAACCGGATTTTTCCTGGTTCATCTTTCAACACATTTAGGCTATCATTTAGGACAGATTAATTATCATAGAAGACTTATTTGATTTTAGATTTTAGAGTTCAGATTTTAGATTGAAAATTACACACTCAAAAAAAATCTAAAATCTAAAATCCGAAATCTAAAATACTACCCGTACCTTTGCCACACATAAAAAACCCAGCATGTCATCACACCATATAGTTCGCGACGATCAGGAACCAGCTTTAATTATTGCCAACGGAGCAGCTTGTAATCCTGAATTATTAGGACAATTACTTGAATGGTCACCGCTTGTTGTAGTGCTTGATTCTGCTATAGAAAGAGTTATCGAATTAGATATCAAAGTCGATGTCCTTTTGGGAGATTTTGATCGTGGTTTTGATCCTGAAATTTATAAAACTTCACAGTACCCAATCGAAATTGTATACGCACCGGATCAAAATAAAACCGACTTAGAAAAAGCTTTTGATTATTTAATCGAAAGAAAAATTCCGGCCGTAAACGTTGTTTGGGCAACCGGAAGACGTGCCGATCATACCATTACCAATCTTACCAATATTGTTCGTTATCGTGATTTACTTAAAATTGTAATTCTGGACGATCACTCAAAAATATTTTTATTGCCCAATAAATTCGAGAAATGGTATACCGCAAAAACGCCTATTTCGCTGATTCCAATTGGTGTTGTAAATGGTATTAATTCTGTCAACTTACAATATCCGTTGCAAAATGATACACTAACAATTGGTTACAGAACCGGCAGCAGTAATGCCGTTGCTGAAGATGGATTAATTAGCATTACTTACACCGATGGCGATTTATTATTGATGGAATGTATGGATTGATTTATCAGCAGAAACAGAACATTATCTAAAAATCCAATCTTGGAATTAAGTTGGAATTTCGAATTTAAACAATTGAAATTTACAGAAGCCCTTTTCTGCGAAAGGAATGACTATCTTTGCACCCAAATTCAGAAAAATGAAAGCAACAGACAATTCCGAAAAAAGCAGTTTACATCCTCGAAATCTTCATCGTTCCAGATATGATTTCGAACTTCTTATTGCAAATTGTCCGGAACTGAAACAACATGTTGCAAAAAACATCCACGGAATTGAAACTATAGATTTCAGCAATCCTGTTTCGGTAAAATTGCTTAACAAAGCGTTATTACAAACCTATTACGATATTCAAAACTGGAGTATTCCTAAAAATTATCTTTGCCCGCCCATTCCCGGAAGAGCTGATTACATTCATTATCTAGCTGATTTACTGGCTGAAAGCAATAACGGAAATATTCCGGAAGGTTCTGATGTTTTAGGTTTAGATATAGGTACAGGTGCCAATTGCATTTATCCAATTTTAGGAAATGCCATTTACGGCTGGAGTTTTGTAGGAACAGATATAGATCTAAACGCTATCCAAAATTGCAGTAAAATTATCGAAGCAAATCCAAAATTGATTGATGCGATAAGTTTGCAACAACAAACTGAATCCCGTTTTATTTTCAAAAATATCATTACGCCGGAAGATCGTTTTACCTTCACTATTTGCAATCCGCCTTTTCATTCTTCTGCCGAAGATGCCAATCAAAGTACGGTGCGAAAAGTATCCAATTTAAATCCAAAGGAAAAGAAAAACACAAATCCTGTTTTAAACTTTGGCGGTCACAATGCCGAATTATGGTGTACTGGAGGAGAAATTGGTTTTATAACACAGATGATTTACGAAAGTGCCAAATATCCAATGCAATGTTTGTGGTTCACAACTTTAGTTTCAAAAAGAGATAATCTTTCCAGCATTTATAAAACATTAAATAAAGTAAATGCCGCTTCTATAAAAACAATTGATATGGCTCAAGGCCAAAAAACAAGCCGCATTGTAGCCTGGACTTTTTTGAGTGAAGCGCAGCAGAAAGCATGGAAGATTTAAGATTTAAGATTCATTAAATAGCTGAACAAGAAATTCAAAATGGAAATTTTTATTCTCACAGTGCGGTTAAAGATAAAATCGAAACATACAAGCAGAGATCGTAAAACATTATAATTATGATATTTTAAATAAAAATTCTGATACATTAAAAACGTACTCAAATAGTATCTTTAGTGTACCTAATTTGATTATCATGCCAAAATTATACTTTAGAATAGCAGTAATACTTCTACTGACTAGTTGTGCTTCTACAAAAAAAGCAAAATATGACGACTATGTTTTTCATAATAAAAGCGAACAAAATGCTTATATAAAAGCTTATGACAAAGCGCTAAAACTTTGGGATGTTCCTTATACTGAAGAAAATATAAAAACGAGTTTCGGAAAAGTTCACGTTATATTGGCCGGTCCAAAAAACGGTAAAGATTTAGTTTTACTACACGGAATGGACGCCAGCTCAACCATGTGGTATCCAAATATAAAAGCTTTAGCAAAAAATCATCGCATATACGCCATCGATTTTATGATGGAACCAAGTAAATCAACCTTAACCGCAAGTCCTTTATCCAAAGAAGACATGGTAAGCTGTTATAACGAAATTTTCAATTACTATAAATTAAAGAATTTTGATATTGTAGCCGCTTCCCGTGGAGGCTGGATTGCGACATTACTAGCCACCCAAAAAACAAATTCGATAGATAGAATTGTTTTACTGAGTCCGGCGCAAACCTTTAAATTTATAGATAAAATGGGCAAAACAACATCTGCCTTAATGCTGAAACTTTTTCCGAGTGAAAAGAAATTCGGAAAAACATTGACCACCTTTTCAACCCATCCTGAAAAAATTAGTCCGGTTTATAAAAGACAGTTTTATTTGGCCAACAAATATGCAAAATCAAATTCGAGTATGCTCAAAATGACACCTTTTTCCAATGACGAACTAAGATCAATTTCAAATCCGATTTTAGTTTTAATTGGCGATCACGACGTTATAAATGGTGATGACAGTGTCGAACGTGCAAAAGAATACTTACCACACAGCAAAACAAAAACAATAAAAGATGCCGGACATTTTTTAAGCATCGATCAATCGAAAATAGTAAATGACGCGATGGTTGATTTTTTAAAATAACGTTTATTTGCCACGAATTCACGAATATTTAATTAATAATAATCGTGAATTCGTGGCGACTTATTTATCTTTTTTATAGATTTCAAACTTCGTATCTTTACAAAACCAAATTTTTCATACGCCAAAAATGAAGTTCAAAGTTACCTCAGAATATAGTCCGAAAGGCGATCAGCCGCAAGCCATACAAAAATTGGCACAAGGTATTGTCGATGGCGATAAATATCAAACTTTATTAGGAGTTACAGGTTCCGGTAAAACTTTTACCGTTGCCAATGTAATTCAGGAAGTACAAAGACCGACTTTAGTTTTGGCACACAACAAAACGCTGGCAGCACAATTATATTCAGAATTCAAGCAGTTTTTTCCTGACAATGCCGTTGAATATTTCGTTTCTTACTATGATTATTATCAGCCTGAGGCTTTTATGCCCGTAACAGGTGTTTTCATTGAGAAAGATTTATCTATCAACGAAGAGCTTGAAAAAATGCGTTTGAGCACCACTTCTTCCCTGCTTTCAGGCCGTCGTGATATTCTGGTTGTAGCTTCGGTTTCTTGTTTGTACGGTATAGGAAATCCGGTTGAATTCAAGAAAAACGTCATTGAAATTGCAAGAGATCAGGTTATTTCAAGAACTAAATTATTGCACAGTTTAGTACAAAGTTTATATGCCAGAACCGAGGCAGATTTTAATCCGGGAACTTTTAGAATTAAAGGTGATACTGTAGAAGTGTATCCAAGTTATGCCGATGATGCTTTTAGAATTCACTTTTTTGGAGATGAAATTGAAGAGATAGAATCTTTTGATGCCAAGACGTCGCAAGTCATTGAAAAATTCAAAAGATTAACCATTTATCCTGCCAATATGTTTGTGACTTCTCCGGAAGTATTACAAGGCGCTATTTGGGAAATTCAGCAGGATTTGGTCAAACAAGTTGATTATTTTAAAGAAATAGGAAAACATCTGGAAGCAAAACGTTTGGAAGAACGAACTAATTTCGACTTAGAAATGATTCGGGAATTAGGGTATTGCTCCGGAATTGAAAATTACTCCCGTTATCTCGACGGACGACAAGCCGGAACAAGACCATTCTGTTTGCTGGATTATTTTCCAAACGATTATTTAATGGTTGTCGATGAAAGTCACGTAACCGTTTCGCAGGTTCATGCTATGTATGGAGGAGATCGAAGCCGTAAGGAAAATTTGGTCGAATATGGTTTCCGTTTACCGGCCGCAATGGACAACCGACCTTTGAAATTTGAAGAATTTGAAGCCTTGCAAAATCAGGTGATATACGTTTCTGCAACGCCTGCCGATTATGAATTGGAAAAATCAGATGGAATTTACGTAGAGCAAATTATTCGTCCAACAGGATTATTGGATCCGGTTATCGAAGTTCGACCAAGTTTGAATCAGATCGATGATTTAATCGAAGAAATTCAGGTGCGCTGTGAGTTAGACGAAAGAGTTTTGGTGACTACTTTAACCAAAAGAATGGCAGAAGAATTAGCCAAATATTTAACAAAAGTAAATATTCGCTGTCGTTATATACACTCTGAAGTTGATACTTTGGAGCGTATCGAAATTATGCAGGATTTACGAAAAGGTATTTTTGATGTTTTAATTGGAGTTAACTTACTTCGTGAAGGTTTGGATTTACCTGAAGTTTCGCTTGTTGCTATTTTAGATGCTGATAAAGAAGGTTTCCTTCGTAATCATAAATCATTGACGCAAACTATTGGTCGTGCAGCAAGGAATTTAAATGGAAAAGCAATTATGTATGCTGATAAGATAACAGGAAGTATGCAGAAAACAATCGACGAAACCAATTATCGCAGAACAAAACAGATCAATTTCAATGTTGAAAATAATCTTGTACCACAAGCTTTAAACAAGAAAATTGATAGCGCGTTTACTAAAAATCCTTTGGTAGAATACGAATTAGGACATACATTATCTGCCGCTGCAGAACCGGAAACAGCTTATATGTCAAAAGCTGACTTAGAAAAGCTGATTCGCGAAAAGAGAAAATCAATGGAAAAAGCAGCGAAAGAACTCGACTTCCTTCAAGCTGCAAAATTGCGTGACGATATTAAAAAATTACAGGAGCAATTGCCTTAATTGTGTTGTTCCTGAAAAACCTTCAATAGCTTTTTAGGATCAATCATGGCATTTGGTGCTTTTTTCATTAAATCCAGAACACGTTTTGTAGCTCCGGGATTTAACCCCATTCTAATGGCAATTTGCTGTATTGCTGTAGCTTCTTTTTCATGTAAAACGCCATCGCAATGCATAATCAAAGCCAATCTGTAAAATTGCTGAATGCGTTGAAACTCTGATTTTATAATTTGTGGCATGTTTTCCTGATGAAACAAATCCTGAAAAAGTTTTTTGTCAATATTTAATTCCTGCGCCACAAGCCATAAAAATTCCAATTCGCGTTTATGCAATTGGCCGTCGACTGTCGAAAAAGCAATCATTTCTAAAAGTAAACTTCTCTTTTCTTCTTCGGTATTCATCAATTTATTATTTTTAGCTAAAATATCGTTTTTAATCTAATCACAAAAGGGTAAGCTTCAAAATATTTATATATGGAATTACGACTAAGAGCTTACGACCTTAAACTAAAACATACTTTCAGAATTTCAAGAAAGTCAATCGATTTTCAGCCTTCACTTATTGTTGAATTGAGAGATGGTGATTTTTCCGGTTTTGGAGAAGCAACTTCAAATCCATATTATAATATTACAATTGAAATTCTTCAAAATGATATTGAACAAATTCGGAATCTTGTTGAAGATACAAACAATGAAACTCCCGATGAATTTTGGAACAAAATAAGTCCGTTTTTAAGTAATAATCCATTTGCATTATGCGCCTTAGACAATGCTTATCATGATTTATATGCCCGTAAAAAAGGCAAAAAATTATATGAGTTATGGAATTATGACATCTCAAATAATCCCCTGACAAACTATACAATTGGCATTGGAACCATTGAAAATATGATTGCTAAAATGGAAGAACTTCCGTGGCCAATTTATAAAATAAAACTTGGAACGCCCGAAGACATTGCAATTGTAACCGAATTACGAAAACATAGCGACGCCGTTTTCAGGGTTGATGCTAATTGCGCCTGGACAGTGGATGAAACACTTGCGAATGCGGAAATTCTAAAAAATTTAAATGTTGAATTTATTGAACAGCCTTTAAAAGCAAACGATTGGGAAGGTCAGCGTGAAGTTTTTAAGAACTCGGTTTTGCCTGTTATAGCCGATGAAAGTTGTATTACCGAAAGTGATGTTGCAAAATGTCATAATCATTTTCACGGCGTAAATATCAAATTGATGAAATGTGGCGGAATCACACCTGGAAAAAGAATGATTGCTGAAGCCAAAAAACTGGGTTTAAAAACTATGGTGGGCTGCATGACAGAATCTACCGTTGGAATATCTGCAATTGCACATTTATTACCCGAATTAGATTATGTGGATATGGATGGCGCTTTATTACTATCAGAAGATATTGCAAGTGGCGTTACCATCAAAAACGGAAAAACATTTTATCCGGAAAGAACGGGAACAGGCGTAATTTTGTTCTGACATTCTTTTTAAAATAATGTACCTTTGTAAAAAATTAAACGATGACAAACAACGATATCTTAAAAAAACTTCGCGTGGCTTTGATGCTCCGTGATGACCAAATAGTTGAAATTTTAGAATTGGTAGATTTTAGAATTACAAAATCAGAATTAGGTGCTTTTTTCAGAGCTGAAGATCATGAAAACTACATGGAATGTGGTGATCAGGTTTTACGTAATTTCTTAAACGGATTGGTAATTCATTTAAGAGGAACGAAGGAAAATCCTAAAAACCCAAACGAAGTTTTAGCAAAACATAAAGCAGAAATCCCAAAGAAAGAAACTTCTAAGGAAAGACCTGAATTTAAAGCAAGCCCAAAAGACGCTGAAAGATCAAGAGGCGATAATGCTCCTTCTAAAACTGGTCCTGCGGCGAAAAAACCTTTCAAGAAAAAACCTGCTACTCCTAAAATTCAGGTTGTAGAAAAGGTGGTTTACAAAAACGGTAAGAATAAGAAATAATTTAACCGCAAAGAGCGCAAAGATTTACGCAAAGTTCGCAAAGGTTTTTTAACCACAGAGAACACCAAGATTTATATTTACATGACGGTTATAAACACAGAGTTCGCAAAGCTATATTGATAAAGCTTTGCGAACTTTTGCGTTTATATAAAAATGCTATTATTAAAAAACCTTGCGCACTTTGCGGTAAAATAATCCAAAAAAAATTCATTCAACAATCTAAGTCCTTTTTATACTGTAGAGACGCAAAGAAGTGCGTCTTACGCCTCGTAAATACGTATTGGAAATACTTTGCGTAGACGCACTGCTGTGCGTCTCTAAGATTTTGCATGCGATATACACTATCTACAAAAAGATTAACATGTTATCTTTTGACATAATTCAAAAAAAAATCCCTCCGAATATCGAAGGGATTTTTATATATAATTGGATTTCTTATTTAATTAAGATAATGCAGCTTTAACTTGGTCTGCAGCTTCTTGAAACTGAACAGCAGATAAAATTGGCATACCTGAATTGTCAATTAATTCTTTTGCAATTTCAGCATTTGTTCCTTGCAAACGAACGATAATTGGCACTTTAATAGCATCACCCATATTTTTGTAAGCGTCAACAACTCCTTGTGCCACACGGTCACAACGAACGATTCCACCAAAAATATTGATTAAAATTGCTTTTACGTTAGGATCTTTTAAGATAATACGGAAAGCAGTTTCTACACGTTTTGCATCAGCAGTTCCACCAACATCAAGGAAGTTAGCAGGCTCAAAACCAGCATATTTAATTAAATCCATAGTTGCCATTGCAAGACCTGCTCCGTTTACCATACATCCTACAGTACCGTCAAGATCTACATAGTTCAATCCTACTTCTTTAGCTTCAACTTCGATTGGATTCTCCTCACGGATATCACGCATTTCAGCATATTTTGGTTGTCTGTATAAAGCATTATCATCGATATTTACTTTAGCATCTACAGCCATAATTTTGTTATCAGATGTTTTCAAAACCGGGTTGATTTCAAACATAGAAGCATCAGAACCAATGTAAGCATTGTATAATGAATCGATGAATTTCACCATTTCTTTGAAAGCATTTCCAGAAAGACCTAAGTTAAAAGCAATTCTTCTTGCCTGAAAACCTTGTAATCCAACAGATGGATCAACTTCTTCTGTAAAAATTAAGTGTGGTGTGTGCTCAGCAACTTCTTCGATATCCATTCCACCTTCTGTAGAATACATGATCATGTTACGACCTGTAGCTCTATTCAATAAAACAGAAACATAAAATTCTGAAGTTTCACTTTCACCAGGATAGTAAACATCTTCTGCTACTAAAACTTTGTTTACTTTTTTACCTTCTGCAGAAGTTTGAGGTGTAATCAATTGCATTCCGATGATCTGTCCTGCGATTTCTTCAACTTGTTGCAAGTTTTTAGCTAACTTAACTCCACCACCTTTTCCACGACCACCTGCGTGAATTTGTGCTTTTATTACATGCCATCCTGTTCCGGTTTCGGCAGTTAATTGTTTTGCAGCAGCTACAGCTTCAACTGCATTATTAGCCACAATTCCGCGTTGAATGCGTACTCCGTAACTTGCTAAAATCTCTTTTCCTTGATATTCGTGTATGTTCATAATATAGAATTTGTCTGGTTCTGAATTTAGTTCAGAATAAAAGTGCGACAAAAATAGCAAAATTCAACTTAATAGTAAAATGTTTTTCAATTAAAAAAACCTATCTTATATATATTATCTCGTTATTCTTTTTTAAAGAAAACAAACAGTTAAACAATTGTATGCAAATTGTTAACTAAAAAACACTATTTCGTTTGAAATTTAACAAAACTACCAATGATTTCAATAGCTCGCAAAGGATTTTTCCTAATATAATTTAAAACATATTGTGATTTTATCATTTAGCAATGGTTTCTATAATATTATTATCATTTAAGAACTCTTTTTCTAATATTACAACAAAAATGTAAGTGAAAATAGATTTTTGATACATTATGTTTAACGAAATCTTTATTTTTGTAGAAAAAATATCAAGAATGAGAGTTAAAGAACAAGGGCTTTATTTGCCTGAATTTGAACACGACAATTGTGGTGCAGGATTTATTTGTAATTTGAATGGTATTAAATCTAATGACATCATTCACAAAGCATTGGACATCTTAATAAAATTGGAACATCGTGGTGCAGTTAGTTCTGATGGACGAACTGGAGATGGAGCCGGAATTTTATTTGATATCCCACATGATTTCTTTAAGAAAGTATGTGACTTTGAAATCCCTGAAACGCGTGAGTATGCAGTAGGAATGGTTTTTTTACCAAAAAGCAAAAACCAGGTATCTTTTTGCATGAACACTTTCGAATCAACAGTTAAAGATCAGAATTTAAAGATCTTAGGCTGGAGAGATGTACCTGTTGAAGCCGAAAATTTAGGGCAGATTGCCGCAGAAAAAGAACCAACAGTTAAACAGGTTTTTGTTAGCAAAAACGGTCAGAATTTAACTGAACAAGAATTTAATGCAAAACTTTTTGCAGCTAGAAAAATTGCTGAACATGCCATTAGAGGATCTAAAACCTCTGAAAGCCACATGTTTTATTTCTCTAGTTTATCGACAACTACCATAATATATAAAGGTCTATTGATGCCGGAAGACATCAGCCGTTATTATGTTGACTTAAAAGATCCCGATTTAGTGACTCGTCTGGCGTTAGTTCACCAGCGTTTCTCTACAAATACTTTCCCTTCATGGGATTTAGCACAGCCATTTAGATACATGTGTCATAATGGTGAAATTAATACGCTTCGCGGAAACGTGAGCCGTATGCGTGCCCGTGAAGAATTAATGCAAAGCAAAGTTTTTGGTGATGACATCAAAAAATTATTCCCAATTATCTTAGAAGGAAAATCAGATTCTGCTTCTATGGATATGGTTGTGGAACTTTTATTAATGACTGGCCGTTCATTGCCGGAAGCCATGATGATGGTTGTTCCTGAAGCCTGGGAAAAACACCAGACTATGTCTCCTGAAAAGAGAGCATTCTACGAGTTTAACGCTTGTATTATGGAACCTTGGGATGGTCCTGCTTCTATTCCGTTTACAGATGGTAACGTAATTGGTGCGTTATTAGACAGAAACGGATTGCGTCCTTCTCGTTATACTTTAACAAAAAGCGGTTTCGTGATTATGTCATCAGAAATTGGTGTATTAGACATCGATCCGGAAGATGTAATTCAGCACGGTCGTTTAGAGCCAGGGAAAATGTTCCTGGTAGATATGAACGAAGGCCGTATTATCGAGGATGAAGAAGTTAAAAAAGCGATAGTTACAAAACGTCCGTACAAAGAATGGTTAGATGCCAATTTATTACCTTTGGCTAAAGTTCCTTATACCAATAATCCAACTCCGGTTGAGAAACTAGATTTCTTAACCAGACAAAAATTATTTGGTTACACGATTGAAGATTTAAAAACAATCATTAACCCAATGGGAGGTCAGGGTGCTGAAGCCATCAGTTCTATGGGTAATGATACGCCTTTGGCAGTTTTATCAGATCAGCCTCAATTGTTGTACAACTATTTTAAACAATTATTTGCTCAGGTTACCAATCCGCCTTTGGATGGTATTCGTGAAGAAATTATTACGGATATCAGTTTAGCGGTTGGTGGAGATTTTAATATTTTTGAAATTGAATCTAAACAATGTAAAAAACTAAAAATCCAAAATCCGGTTATTTCTAATGAGGATTTAGATAAAATAAGAAACATTGACCACGCAGATTTCAAATCGGCTACTATTTCTACTTTATATAAAATAGAAAAAGGAGTTAACGGTTTAGAGCGCGCGCTTGAAAAATGTGTTCAGGCAACTTTCAAAGCAGTTTCTGAAGGATGCAATATTATTATTCTTTCAGACAGAGGTGTTAGTGAGCAATTAGCTCCAATTCCGATGTTATTGGCTTGTTCTTACATTCACCACTCTTTGAATATTTTACAGGTTCGTTCAAAATTCGGAATCATAATAGAATCTGCAGAACCTCGTGAGCCGCATCATTTTGCTTTATTATTTGGATATGGCGCAAGTGCTATCAATCCATATATGGTAAATGAAATCATTCACGATCAGGTAGCACAAGGATTTATCACGGGTGTAAAAGCTGATTATGCTGTTGTAAACTATAATAAAGCGATTGCAAAAGGAATCGTTAAAATCATGAACAAAATTGGTATCTCTACTTTACATTCGTACAGAGCTGCTCAAATTTTCGAGATTTTAGGCCTAAACAAAACATTTACTTCTAAATATTTCCCTTATACACCTTCAAGAATCGAAGGAATTGGTTTGATGGAAGTGGAAAAAGAAGTGAAAAAACGTTTCCAAAAAGCATTTCCAAATTCTAAAATCGCCAATTTATTGCCTTTAGAAATTGGAGGTATTTACAGATGGAGACGCGGTGGAGAAAAACACATGTTTAATCCAACCACTATTGCCAAATTACAACAGGCCGTTCGTTTAAACAGTCCTGAAAGTTATAAAGAATACTCTAATATGGTTAATGAGCAAAGCGCTAACTTAATGACTATTAGAGGTATGTTTGAATTTAATAATTTAGATCCAATTTCTATTGATGAAGTAGAGCCTTGGACCGAAATTGTAAAAAAATTCAAAACGGGTGCCATGTCTTACGGATCTATCAGTAGAGAGGCGCACGAGAATTTAGCCATTGCAATGAACAGAATTGGCGGAAAAAGTAACTCTGGAGAAGGTGGAGAAGATCCAAAACGTTTCCAGAAAGAAATTAACGGAGATTCAAGAAACAGCGCGATCAAACAAGTTGCTTCGGGACGTTTTGGTGTTTCGATCAACTATTTGACAAACGCTAAAGAAATTCAGATCAAAATGGCTCAGGGAGCAAAACCTGGTGAAGGTGGACAACTTCCGGGAGAAAAAGTAGTGCCGTGGATTGCTGAAACGAGAAACTCTACGCCTTATGTAGGTTTGATTTCGCCTCCTCCACACCACGATATTTACTCTATTGAGGATTTGTCTCAGTTGATTTTTGACTTGAAAAATGCCAATCGTGAAGCGCGTGTAAACGTAAAATTAGTTTCAGAAGTTGGAGTTGGAACCATCGCTGCCGGTGTTGCCAAAGCAAAAGCGGACGTTATCTTAATTTCTGGTTATGACGGAGGAACTGGTGCTGCACCATTAACTTCTTTGCAACACACAGGTATTCCGTGGGAACTTGGCTTGGCCGAAGCACAGCAAACTTTGATCTTAAACGATTTAAGAAGTCGTGTAGTTCTGGAATGCGACGGACAATTAAAAACAGGTCGTGACGTAGCCATCGCTGCATTATTAGGTGCCGAAGAATTCGGTTTTGCCACTGCACCTCTTGTAGCTTCTGGTTGTATCATGATGAGAGCTTGTCACTTAAATACTTGTCCGGTTGGTATCGCGACTCAGGATCCAGAATTGAGAAAAAATTTCAAAGGAACTCCGGAACACGTCATCAACTTCATGTATTTTATTGCTGAAGAATTAAGAGAAATCATGGCGCAGTTAGGTTTCAGAACCTTAAAAGAAATGGTGGGTCAGTCACAAAAATTAAATGTGAACAAAGCCATCAAACATTATAAAGCAAATGGTTTAGACTTGTCTACCATTCTATACAAACCGGAAAAAGCGAAAACAGAGCCAAATCATAATACAACAACGCAAGATCACCAACTTGAAAATGTATTGGATTTTGACATCATAAAAGAAGCAATTCCGTCTATTTATAGAAAAGAGAAAACAAGAGTAACCTTTAAAATTAAAAATACAGACCGTTCTGTAGGTGCGATTTTGAGTAACGAAATCTCAAAAATATATGGCGCACAAGGTTTACCTGAAGACACTATTTTAGTTGATTTTGAAGGTTCTGCCGGACAAAGTTTTGGTGCTTTTGCAACAAACGGATTGTCGTTTAAAATTCACGGAAACTGTAATGATTATTTAGGAAAAGGTCTTTCGGGAGGAAAACTAATTGTAAAAGTACCTCCTACTGCAACTTTCAAACCTGAAGACAATATCATTATTGGGAACGTTGCCCTTTACGGAGCTATTACCGGAGAGGCTTATATTAATGGAATGGCCGGTGAGCGTTTTTGTGTGAGAAATTCCGGAGCAACAGCTGTTGTTGAAGGAATTGGAGATCACGGATGCGAGTATATGACCGGTGGTACAGTGGTTGTTTTAGGAAAAACAGGAAGAAACTTCGCAGCTGGTATGAGCGGCGGTGTGGCTTATGTTTATGATCCAAATCAAAAATTTGATTCAACATTATGTAACATGGAAATGGTTGCATTTGATCCAATGGAAGAAGAGGATGTCATCAAACTAAGACGATTAATCAAAAACCATTCATTGTACACCAGCAGTCCATTAGCAAAAAGAATTTTAGCAGACTGGGAAAATGAGCAGAAACATTTCGTAAAAGTAATGCCAACTGATTACAAAAAAGCATTACAGCGAATTGCAGAAGAGAAAAAAATAGAAGAATTAATTGCGGGTTAAATGATTTTAGATTTTAGAGTTCAGATTTTAGATTTAATTTACTTTACCTTTTAAAGTATTGGAATTTGGAATTTAAAAATTGGAATTTAGAATTTATCATTTAAGTTTTAATCAAAATGTCATGGGTAAAATAGGCGGATTTAAAGAATATAGCAGAGCCGACGAAAGTAATTTAGCAGTAGCAGAACGTGTTTCTAACTACAACGAATTTACTATTCCGTTAACTGAAGAAAAGAAAAAAGAACAAGGATCAAGATGTATGGATTGTGGTATTCCTTTTTGCCACAGTGCTTGTCCGTTAGGAAATTTAATTCCTGACTTCAACGACATGGTGCATCAGGAAGAATGGCAGAGTGCATTAAATATTTTGCAATCTACTAACAACTTTCCGGAATTTACAGGCCGCTTATGCCCTGCTCCATGTGAGAAATCATGTGTATTAGGAATCATTAAGGAACCTGTTGCAATCGAAAACATCGAGAAAAATATCATCGAAAGAGGTTTTGATGAAGGCTGGATCAAACCACAGCCACCATTGACCAGAACCGGAAAAACAGTTGCCGTTATTGGTTCAGGTCCTGCAGGATTGGCAGCAGCACAACAATTAAACAGAGCTGGTCACACCGTAACTGTTTTTGAAAGAGACAATGCTATTGGAGGTTTATTACGTTACGGAATTCCGAATTTCAAATTAGAAAAAGGAATCATCGACAGACGTGTTTTAATCCTTGAAGCTGAAGGAATCACTTTTAAAACTAATGTAAATGTTGGTGTAAACTTTAGCGTAGCAGAACTTAACGCTTTCGATTCTATCGTACTATGCGGTGGAGCAACAGAAAGAAGAAGTTTGCCAACTAAAGGAATCGAAAGCAAAGGCGTTGTACAGGCAATGGATTTCTTAACGCAACAAACTAAAGTTTTATACGGAGAATCAATTCCGGATCAGGTAAAAGCGACTGGAAAAAATGTAATCGTAATTGGTGGTGGAGATACAGGTTCTGACTGCGTTGGAACTTCAAACAGACACGGAGCAAAATCGGTAACCAACTTTGAGATTTTACCAAAACCTCCGGTTGGAAGAAGCGAGTCAACTCCTTGGCCTTTCTGGCCGTTGCAGTTGAAAACTTCCTCTTCTCACGAAGAAGGCTGCGACAGAAACTGGTTAATCAATACTAAAGAATTCATTTCTAATGATAAAGGAGAATTAACAGGATTAAAAACCGTTGAAGTGCAATGGAAAATGACTCCTGGACAAAGACCTGAATTAATCGAAAAAGAAGGTTCAGAGAAAATCTGGCCTTGCGACTTGGCTTTATTAGCCTTAGGATTTACAGGTCCGGAGAAAACTTTAAGCGAACAATTAGGTCTTGAGGTGGATATGAGAAGCAACTATAAAGCAAAAAATTATCAAACGAATGTTCCTCATATTTTCACTGCCGGTGATATGCGAAGAGGACAATCATTGATCGTTTGGGCTATTTCAGAAGGTCGCGAAGCAGCAAGAGAAGTAGATTTATTTTTAATGGGATCTACCAATCTGCCAACCAAAGGAAACGGAGACTTACCAAGTTTGTAAGCTAAGGTTCTGAGATACTAAGCCTCTAAGCTTTTCTTATATGTATCTTAAAACATAAAAGATCAAAAATGATCAGGTCTTTATTCCGATAAACAACACTACTAACACAAGTCCCTGAAATATTTCAGGGACTTTTTTTGTCACAGATTTAAGATTTTGAATTTTTATTATAGCCCGAGGTTTTAACCTTGGGAACGCAATGGATGATCAAGATTCATTTCCCAAGGATGAAATCTTGGGCTATCATGCCTCCCAAGGTTAAAACCTCGGCTATTTGCTATATCTTAAAACCTAAAAGATCAAAAAATTGCAAAGCCTTTATTCCGATAAACAACACTACTAATACAAGTCCCTGAAATATTTCAGGGACTTTTTTTTGTCACAGATTTAAGATTTTGAATTTTTATTATAGCCCGATGTTTCAACCTTGGGAACGCAATCTATGATCTCGCTTCGTTTCCCAAGGTTAAAACCTCGGGCTATTTGCCATCTAAGATTATTTTTTTGTTTATCAAGATAATCCGATAGCGAACAGTCGAAACAATATGAATTTTACGAAATCCTCTGAGTTTATTTAATTTGTGAAAATTTGCGAAATTTGTGGTTAAAAACATTTAGCATTCAGTTGTATATGGTAAAATCTTAGTAACTTAGTATCTCAGCAACTTAGCACCTTTCTTTTTTACTAGGCATGCATTGTAGTTTTATAAAAATCCAATTTAAGCTGATTTTTGTTTAAAATTAAACAATTTGTTATAATTTGTTATTTTTCTACAAAAAATTTGCTGTTACTCAAAAGTGTAATAACTTTGCTCAAAATAGTTTAAAAATGCAAGCAAAAGATTTACTGCAGTTAGCAGACCAATTTGGAAGTCCATTATATGTTTATGATGCCGAAAAAATCCAATCTCAGTACAACAGGTTAACTAAAGCTTTCTCTAAGGTAGAAAACTTAAGAGTTAATTACGCCATGAAGGCATTGTCAAACGTTGCGATTCTTCAGTTATTAAAGAACATGGGGTCTGGTTTAGATACTGTATCAATTCAGGAAGTTTTATTGGGACTTCATGCTGGCTATGATCCTGACAAAATTTTCTTTACACCAAACGGCGTTTCTCTTGAAGAAATCGAAGAAGTTGCTGCAATGGGTGTACAAATCAATATTGATAACTTATCTATTCTGGAGCAATTCGGAACAAAATATCCACAAATTCCGGTATGTATTCGTATCAATCCGCACGTAATGGCGGGTGGAAATGCTAATATTTCTGTTGGACATATCGATAGTAAATTCGGAATCTCTGTTCACCAGATACCGCATATATTACGAATTGTAGAGAATACTAAAATGAGCATCGTAGGGATTCACATGCACACAGGATCTGATATTTTGGATATTGAAGTATTCTTGTATGCGGCTGAAATCTTGTTTGATACGGCGAAACACTTCAAAGATCTTGAGTTTTTAGATTTTGGAAGCGGATTCAAAGTGCCTTATAAAAAAGACGATATCGAAACCGACATCGAAGAATTAGGTAAAAAATTATCTAAAAGATTCAATGCTTTCTGTGCGGAATATGGCCGAGATTTGACGTTGATTTTCGAACCGGGAAAATTCCTTGTGAGTGAAGCAGGTCATTTCTTAGTAAAAGTAAACGTAGTAAAACAAACAACATCAACAGTTTTCGCTGGAGTTGATAGTGGTTTCAACCACTTAATTCGTCCAATGCTATACGGATCTTCACACCATATCGAAAACATCTCAAACCCAAAAGGAAAAGAGCGTTTTTACTCTGTTGTAGGATATATTTGCGAAACAGATACTTTTGCCAACAACCGCAGAATTTCAGAAATTACCGAAGGCGATATTCTAGCTTTCAGAAACGCCGGAGCATATTGTTTCTCAATGTCTTCAAACTACAATTCAAGATACAAACCAGCCGAAGTTCTATGGAAAGACGGAAAAGGAATCCTGATTCGCCAACACGAAACATTCGAAGATTTGCTTAAAAATCAAATTCCGTTGCCACAAGAAGTTGCTGCAACAGTTTAAAATAAAAAAAAAGAGAATATCTATTTAATCCCGTTTCTTAATTGAGGCGGGATTTTTTTATTGTAGATTTTAGAATTCTGATTTTAGATTCTACGCGAATGTCAGGCTGAGCGGAGTCGAAGCCCGTCAAATTAACCATCTCGTTTGTCATTCTGAGGAACGAAGAATCTCCGCAAGAAACTCGACAAAGCAAAGCGCAAATATAGAACGCAGATGACGCGGATTTGCTTCGCAAAAACACAGATTAAAACGGATTTTGTATAATATTCTGAACTCAATTTTGTCAGGCTGAGCGGAGTCGAAGCCTGTCAAAATGATTCAGCAAACGGGCTTCGACTCCGCTCAGCCTGACACTTACATAAAACTTTGCGCCTTGGGATTTTGTGATATTATTTTAGACTCAATGCTAATATTCACAAAACCTAGACTGGACTGAAGTCCAGCCCTACAAAATAGTACGTTCCTACGGAACTTTTTTAGAGAACCGGAGGTTCAGGACATATTATAGCGAGGGATTTTAATCCCTTGAAGCGCAAAGTGACCATAATATTGTCATTTTCGGAAATTGACAAAGAGTGGCGATTTAATATAATTCTTAGAAATCTCTCCTCTGATCAAATTCACATTGTTGGGTTATTATTTTAATTCGTATTTTCGTTTGGTAAAATGTTGTTTACCCAAAATCTAAAACCCATGAAAATTACGATTCCCCTGTCGGTATTATTCCTGTTACTTACTACAATTTCATTCAGCCAGACGATTGCTGATTTAAAACTAAAACCAAAAGAAATTCCGAAAAGCTATACATTGAGCGATGGTAATATTTGTATTTCTCCTCAGGCTTGTAATTTTTATAATGATGTTGCCACTTATGCCAGTTTTGTTGGCGTTGTAAAAAGCAAAGCAATTCAAAGTTTTAAAAGTAAAGGAGATAGCGGTTCTATCATGTATTTTGAATTTGAACACAGATTTAAAGGCGATAGTTTTCTGCAAGGTTTGTTGTGGGGAAAAGTCAACGAACCAACAAAAGAACATCCGGAAGAATACCTTGCAACAGGAAAATTTCTAATCATCTGGAGTTTTCATTCAGACAGTCCTATTAAAGAAAAATCAGAAGCCAAAATAGACGCGCTTTTGCAATAAAATAAATCATAAAAGCCATTAGCTGAAATTAGAGGATAATTTCAAGAAGTATCTCGCCGCAGAAAGAATATAAAAGTAAAATATCAAAAACTATTTCTAATATATTTTAAACTTCAAAAAAATGAAAAGAGAAAACTCAATTGATATAGTCCGCGGAATCGTCATGATTATCATGGCCTTAGACCATGTTCGTGACTTAATGCATATCGATTCTATCACGCAAAGTCCAACCGATTTAAGTACAACAACTCCTTTCTTGTTTTTTACGCGTTGGATTACACATTTGTGTGCACCAATATTTGTTTTTCTGGCAGGAACTTCGGTTTATCTTTCCTTAAACAGAAAAAACAATTTTACCGAAACAAGACAACATTTGATCAAAAGAGGTTTTTGGTTGTTATTGCTCGAATTTACAGTGGTTAATTTTGGATTATTTTTTGACATTGGGTTTCACACACTTTTATTTCAGGTGATAGCTGCAATAGGTTTCGGGTTTATTGTTTTAGGTTTATTGCTTAAAATCCCGGCGAAGCAATTAGGAATTATTGGTTTAATTATCATTTTTGGTCATAATCTTTTGGCTCTTATTCCGTTTGCAGAAGGCTCTGTTGTAAAAGCTGTTTTATCGCCATTTTTTAGTCCTTTAGTAATTCCGTTTGGCGATCGCGCCTTTATTATGGGCTATCCTCCTATTCCGTGGCTGGGGATTATGCTAACGGGATTTGGTTTTGCACGTTATTTTGAAATGGCTTACGAACAACGAAAAAAACTCTTTATAAAACTTGGTTTGGGTTCATTAGCATTATTTGGCATTCTTCGTTTTATAAATATTTACGGCGATCCCGTGCAATGGACGGTTCAAAAAGATGCCACATTTACATTTATATCGTTTATGAATGTAACTAAATATCCGCCTTCCCTTTTGTATTGTCTGCCTACATTAGGCATTATGCTTTTACTGCTTGCTTTTGCGGAACAGTTTAATAACAGTTTTAAAAAAGTGACTACAGTTTACGGAAAAGTACCTTTATTTTACTTTGTTCTTCATTTTTACCTGATCCATATTCTAACACTTGCTATGCTGTTTTTACAAGGATTTAACTGGTCACAATTAGAATTTGCAACCGGATCTTTTGGAAGACCAAAAGGTGTAGAAAGCGGTTTGCCGCTTTGGACAATTTATATCATCTGGATCGTCGTAGTTGCTTCACTTTATAAACCCTGCATTTGGTTTGGAGAATATAAAGCGAAGAATCAACAGTGGTGGCTGCGATATATTTAAAATTCAATGAATCAAAAACTATTCTTTTTAAATAACTTTACAGAAAAAACACAAAAATGAAACCACAAATCCGAATCCTGATTTACTCCATATTATTCTTCTTATACCTTTCTTCAACTTCATTATTACTTTCGCTGGGAGAAATATTAAAGACAGATCCGTATATAACTTTAGGATGTGGTTTTGCTGTTTTAAATCTTATTTATGCCTTCTTCGCCCTAAAATGGACGGTTTTACTTAATATAATTTGTTCTGTTGCAATTGCGTCTTTAGCGTTGTTTTTGGCCGTACAGCTTGCAAATACACATCTATTTGTAAAGTATGATCCGTATTTGGTGAAAACAGCCATATTTGCCAATGCGGTTTTCTCTATTATTTTTTGGGAAATTGTTTATCAGGTGAAAATTAAAATAGCAATGAAGTAAAAAAATTGCATTACAATTAAATAAACTCCAACATTGCACAAGCGTAAACTGACTTAAGAAAACTACTTTACTAACCATTTATAATGTTCTTAATCATGAAAAACACTTTAGAAATTGCAAATCGTTTTAGAGAAACCATTTTAAACGGAACCTGGATTGCAAATACTAATTATAAACATCAGCTTGAAAATTTAGATTGGAAAATCGCTGTAACACCTGTAAAAAACCTAAACACCATTGCGGTTTTGGCCCAGCACATTCATTATTACATTAATGGAATAAATAATGTTTTTAAAGGTGGAACCCTTGATATAAAAGACAAGTTTAGTTTTGACTTTCCTCCTGTTAATTCTAAGGAAGAATGGGAAACTTTTCTAAACAAATTCTGGAAAGCGGCAGAAGAATTTGCTTTTCTTGTGGAACAAATGCAGGACGAAAAACTAGATCAGGGTTTTGTAGACCAAAAATACGGAACTTACAAAAGAAATATCGAAGCCATGATTGAACATAGTTATTATCATTTAGGTCAAATTGTATTGATTAAAAAATTATTAACGGAATAAAAGCCCAAAACTATCCATGAAAAAAATTGCGATTTTGTTGCTAATTATTATTTCTCTTTCAGGCTGTAAACAAGAAAAAAAAGAAGAAATAAAAGAATTTAAAAACACCGAATTAAATAAAACCGAAAACGAAAATTTTACTTTAACGGTAAACAAAATCGATTCTACACAATTTCCCAATTCTATAAAATACGAAGGTTTTGTAAAAAATGCAGTTCGGTGGAAAGACAAATCAGGAGATCATATTGTAATCACAACCGAAACGGGATATTTTGTAAGCAAAAAATTCAAACATGAATCTGATGATAGTTCTGATGCTGAATTGTTTGCGTATCATTATATAATTTCAGGAAATGAAGTAAAACAAACCTGGAAAGTGTATGATTTTATTTCAGATTGTCCTGTTGATATTGTCGCTTCTTTTGTTAAAAACACTTTCAATATTACTGATTTAAACAACAACGGAATTGCCGAAACGTGGTTAATGTACAAAACGGTTTGTCATGGCGATGTGAGTCCGTCTGAAATGAAAATTATTATGTACGAAGGAAATCAAAAATATGCCATGCGCGGAGAAAACAAAGTGCAGGTTGGAACGTATGATAATGGTGAAAAACAATTTATAGGAGGTCAATTTAAATTTGATGAGAATTTCAAAAAAGCACCAAAAGTTTTTAAAGATTATGCCCAGAATTTGTGGGATAAAAACCTGATGGAAACCTGGGAAAATTAGGATTGTCTTCATAAAAATCCATAAATTTATAGGACACTTTTAAAATGAATCTTATGAATACTAAAAGAATATGGGCCAATTTAGGTGTCGAAGATCTGCAGAGAACCACTAAATTCTATAGCGAATTAGGTTTTAAACCAAACGGAACAAATACAGAATTGACGAGTTTTATGTTTGGAGATAACGATTTTATAATCCATTTTTTTGTTAAGGAGAGATTTAAATGGGCTGTAAATGATGAAGTTGCCGACTTAAAACAAGGAAATGAAATTATATTTTCTCTTTCGGCAGAAAGTACAGACGAAGTTCATCAATGGCTTTTGGCGGTTAAAAATGCCGGAGGAAAAATTTTCGCTGAACCGCAAAGTTTTGAAAAAGGATATTTCTTTGGATTTTCTGATCCGGATGGTCATAAGTTTAATGTTTTGTACTGGCCGAAGTAAAAATGTGTTCTAAAAAATAAATTTCTAATCTAGCCCCGATAGAGCCGGTATCCTCGTAATGAAATGGAGAGATAAAGGCGAAAGCGGGACAAATAGCTGTTGTGAAAACTGAAATTTCTGCTCCTGAAAAAATTAAATTCCAATCCCGAAGCCTCGGGATAAATTCTGAATTCCAACCAAATTGGGGAAAAAATAATTCTGAAAACAAATTCAAAAACAAATATATTTACAGCTTGAAATCAATTGATCTTTAGCATGAAAAAAATTACTTTACTCTTTTCAGTTTTATTTTTGACACTTTCTGCTTGTGGCGTAAAAACGACGCAATCGTTGCTAAGCGATGGTAATTATGACGCCGCAATTGACCGCGCGGTCGACGCTTTGAAGACCAAAAAAGACTCAAAAGGAAAACAGGATTATGTGTATTTGCTTGAAGAGGCGTTTGCAAAGGCAAAAGATCGTGATTTACGCAATCTTGAAATGATGACAAAAGAGGCTAATCCTGCAAATGCTGAGAAAATTTATACTACTTATTTACAGTTGAATAACCGTCAGGAAAAAATCAGGCCTTTACTTCCATTGCCGTTATTAAAACTAGGAAAAAATGCCAATTTTCCGTTTGATAATTATTCGGATCAGATTGTGAATAGCCGAAATGTGCTTTCAAAATATTTATATGATAATGCTTCGGTTCTTTTAAAGTCAAAAAACAAAATGGATTTTAGACAGGCGTATGACAATTTATTCTATCTGGAAAGCATTAATCCCGGATACAAAAATGTTAAAAAACTGATGGAAGATGCGCAGTTTAAAGGAACTGATTTTGTGGATATTTATGCTAAAAACGAAACAAATTTGGTGATTCCGAAACAGCTTCAGGAGGATTTATTGGACATTAAAACTTACGGATTAAACGATAAATGGACGGTTTATCATAGTGTGAGACAAAAAAATATCGTTTACGATTATAGTTTAATTGTAAATTTTGTTCAGATTAATATTTCGCCTGAGCAAATTAAGGAGAAAGAATTTATCAAGGAAAAACAGGTTAAAGATGGCGTAAAAACACTTTTAGACAGCAGAGGCCGACCTGTAAAAGACAGTTTGGGCAAGGAAATTAAAGTGGATAATTACAAAGTACTTCGTGCAAATGTTTATGAATTCAGACAGTTTAAATCATGTCAGGTAACGGCAAAAGTAGATTTTGTCGATTTGAAAACTAATCAATTAGCACAGACTTTTCCGCTTACGAGTGAATTTGTATTTGAGAATATTTATTCGACTTATAAAGGTGACAGAAATGCCTGCGATGATAATTATATGAATTATTTTAATAAGCGCGCCGTGCCTTTTCCGAATAATGAGCAAATGGTTTTTGATACGGGCGAAGATCTGAAAGCGCGTTTGAAGGATATTATTGTGAAGAATAAATTTAGGGGATAAAAATTTTTATGTTGTAAAAAATCTTTAATGAAAACCACAGACGAAAATAAAATAGACAATCCTGTTTGGCATTCTTTATCAGAAACTCACAAGGAATTTGCTCTTGATTATGGAAATACCAAATTCTATAATCCGGATTATTGTCCGTTTGGAGGTTTTATCGATTCTGAAAATATTGCTGGTGCTATAGATCAGTATTCGGCTTTAAGCGATAACTTTTTTGTAGTTGGTGAAAAACCTGAAATCTCTGAAAACGTACAAATTGCAAAAGAATTAGTTTGTCTTCAGATGATTATTTACGATAAAATTCAGCTTTCAATTGATACTGAAATTGTGAAATTAAATGAAAGTCATAATGACGAATTATGTGCTTTGGTGAATTTAGTTCAGCCTGGATATTTTAAAAATAAAACTCCTTTTTTAGGGAATTATTTCGGAATATTCAAAGAAAATCAATTAGTTGCGATTACTGGCGAACGCATGAAAATGAATGATTTTACAGAAGTCAGCGCTATTGTCACACATCCGGATCATACCGGAAAAGGTTACGCAAAACAATTGATTACGCATGTGGTAAATGCAATTTTTGACGAGAATAAAACTCCGTTTCTGCATGTTGTCGAAAGTAATATTGGCGCTATTAAACTCTATGAAAAACTGGGCTTTGTGACGAGACGAAAAATGAGTTTGTGGAATATTATAAAAGAATAAATTTATTTAACCGTAATTTTATACCCAAATAAGATTTCTGTCGCCATCAATAAAAACAAAAATGAACAAAATTTTAATTCTCTTATTCTTTATTTTTTCCACAACACTATTTGGACAAACGAATAAAGCAACAGCAACAACAAAACCTTTTGTTCTGGGTGTAATCGAAGAATTAGACTCGAAAGAATTGGGCGAAAAAAGGATTTTAAACATTTATCTGCCAGAAGGCTATGATCCTGCAGCTGCCACAAAATATCCTGTAATTTATTTATTGGACGGATCAGCAGATGAAGACTTTGTGCATATCGCCGGTCTGGTTCAGTTCAATAGTTTTGAATGGGTAAACCACCTTCCAAAATCAATTCTGGTAGGTATTGCGACAGTGAACAGAAAACGTGATTTTACATTTCCAACCACAATTTCAAAAGACAAGAAAGCTTATCCGGGATCAGGTCATTCAGATAAATTTATTTCTTTTATTGAAAAGGAATTACAGCCTTTTATTGAAAAAAAATATAAAACGAATGAATCTAAAACCATCATCGGGCAATCTTTAGGCGGCTTATTAGAGACTGAAATTTTATTTAAAAAACCGTCCCTTTTCAACAAATATATTATCATAAGTCCGAGTTTATGGTGGGATAATGGTTGTTTGCTCAATGAGGATTTGTCATTGCTTAGTATTTTCAAACAGTCGATTGATATTTATATTGGTGTTGGTAAAGAAGGAGTTACGCCAACGGAAATTCCAAGAGTTATGGAAACGGATGCTAATTTACTAGCTGAAAAAATCAGGTCTGTCGAAAATAAAAATATAAACGTGCACTTTGAATATCTTCCTTTGGAAAATCATGGTACTATATTACATCAGGCAGTTTCGAATGCTTTTAGGACCTTATATCCCAAACAAAATAACGAATAAGTCACTTTCGTAAATCTTTATCTTTACTGTAAAAAAATATTTTTTATATCTTTGCATCTCTAAATAAGCACACAATTCTATGTGAAATAAAATTTCTTTCAGACAATCAAGACGGTAAACTGCCCAACAGTTTGCTCATTTGTTTATTTTTTAAAGAAAGAAATTATGCTTATTTTACAAAACATTTCATATTTACATACGAATAGAGATTTGCTATTCGACAAAATCACTTTTACTGCCAATAAGCACGAAAAAATTGCTTTGATTGGCAATAACGGCGTTGGAAAATCCACCTTGCTAAAAATTATTTCGGGCGAATTACAACCATTTGAAGGTTTGGTTAAAGCAGATGCAAAACCGTATTATGTGCCTCAGATTTTTGGGCAATTCAATCATCTTACTATTGCCGAAGCTTTGCGGATTGAGGATAAACTGAATGCGCTCAAAGAAATTCTCGACGGCAATGTAACAGAAGAAAATCTGGAAATCCTGAACGACGACTGGACAATTGAAGATCGCTGCAAAGAATCACTGCAATACTGGCAATTAGAGGGTTTAGATTTACAGCAAAAACTGGAAACCTTAAGCGGCGGACAAAAAACAAAGATTTTCCTGGCCGGGATTTCAATTCATGAGCCGGAACTTATTTTATTGGATGAACCAAGTAATCATCTTGATCTTACGGCAAGAAATTTATTGTATAATTTTATCCAAAACACTTCGGCGACTTTACTAATTGTAAGCCACGACAGAAAATTGTTGAATCTTTTAAACACGGTTTACGAATTGACAAAACATGGTATTACAGTTTACGGCGGTAATTATGATTTTTATGCGGAACAAAAACAAATAGAAAAAGAAGCTCTAAATCACGATATTAATAGTAAGGAAAAAGCGTTGCGAAAAGCCAGAGAAAAGGAACGTGAAACGTTGGAACGTCAGCAAAAACTGGATGCGCGCGGAAAAAAGAAGCAGGAAAAAGCCGGCGTTTCGAGAATTATGATGAACACGCTTCGCAATAATGCCGAAAACAGCACCTCAAAAACAAAAAATGTTCATGCTGAAAAAATTGGCGGTATTTCGCAGGAATTGCAGGAGTTACGTTCTGGTTTGCCTGAGATTGATAAGATGAAATTTGGTTTTGACAATGCCAAACTTCATAAAGGAAAAGTACTTTTTACGGCAACTGATATCAATTATAGTTACCATAATGAATTGCTGTGGAAAGAGAATTTAAGTTTTCAAATTTTAAGCGGCGATCGTATTGCTTTAAAAGGACAAAACGGCTCCGGAAAAACAACTTTAATCAAAATTATTACCGGAAAATTAGAACCGCAAAAAGGAGATATTTTTAAAGCCGAGTCGAAAATAGTTTATATCGATCAGGATTATTCTTTGATCGATAATCAATTGACGATTTATGAGCAGGCAGAAAAATTCAATACTTCCGGTTTACAGGAACATGATATTAGAATGCGACTGAATCGGTTTTTGTTTTCTCAAAATGATTTGGAAAAATCGTGCAGCTCTTTGAGTGGCGGCGAAAAAATGCGTTTGATGCTTTGTTGTTTGACAATTAACAATCAATCGCCGGACATGATTATTCTGGATGAACCAACGAATAACCTGGATATTCAGAATATTGAAATTCTAACAGCTGCAATAAATGAATACCACGGAACTTTGATTGTGGTGTCCCATGATGAATATTTTTTGGAACAAATTGATATTCAGAAGATCATTAATCTAAATGATTAAATTTTAATTATTTTTAAATTTGTTTTGAAATACTAGAAATCAACCTAAAACTATCTTAATCATGACACAAAATAAACAAACCGTAAACGAATATATGGCTGCTTTCAGAGTAAGCGATCACAAAAGAATTCTAGATTGTCTTACCGAAGATATCGTTTGGGAAATGCCCGGAATTTATCAGCATGTTGGCAAAAAAGCTTTTGACAAGGAAATTGAAAATGAAAATTTTGTTGGAAGCCCGATTATTCATATCATTAAAATGATAGAAGAAAACGACATTGTTATTGCCGAAGGAACTGTTCAGGGAAGCATGAAAAACGTTGGTATGCTGGACGCTGTTTTTTGTGATGTTTTTGAAATGGAAAATGGTAAAATTAAGAAACTGACTTCGTATTTAATGTCTAAAAATGCAAGTTTGAAATTTGAATGATATTTAACCACAAGGCAAGCAAAGGTTTTACGCAAAGTTAGCAAGAAAAAATTTATTTTTGAACAAGATTTCAAATGTCAGATTGAGCGAAGTCGAAGTCCCGCAAAGTGATTCAGCGCACGGGACTTCGACTTCGCTCAGTCTGACAATATTTAGGAAAAATCTAAATTCTAAAATCAACAATCTAAAATCTAAAATCTAAAATAAATCACCCCAGCCAACCATCACGATCCAGACTTCGATATTGAATCGCCTCTGCAATATGAGACGGAATAATTTGCGGTGCGGCATCTAAATCGGCAATTGTTCTGGCTACTTTCAGGATTCTGTCGTAGGCACGTGCAGAAAGATTTAGCCTTTCCATCGCTGTTTTTAATAACTGTTTTGATTGTTCGTCGAGAACGCAAAATTCCCTGATTTGCTTGGTGTTCATTTGTGCATTGTAATGAATGTTGGGTAATTCTTCAAAACGAAGCGACTGCAGTTCTCTTGCCGCAGTTACACGTTTTCTGATTTCTACGCTGCTTTCTGCTTTTCTGTCGTCTGATAATTTTTCGAAAGGAACGGGCGTTACTTCAATATGAATGTCGATTCGGTCTAAGAGCGGTCCCGAAATTTTGCTCATATAACGCTGCATTTCGTGTGGCGAAGAAGTATTGGGCATGCTTGGATCATTAAAAAATCCACTCGGACTTGGGTTCATACTCGCCACTAGCATAAACGACGAAGGATAGGTTACGGTAAATTTTGCTCGTGAAATTGTTACTTCACGATCTTCCAGCGGCTGGCGCATTACTTCCAGAACATCACGCTTAAATTCCGGTAATTCATCCAAAAACAAAACACCATTGTGTGCCATCGATATTTCACCAGGCTGCGGATAACTCCCTCCTCCTACCAAAGCCACATTTGAAATCGTGTGATGCGGACTACGAAATGGGCGTTGATTCATTAATCCCACTTCTTTTAATTTTCCGGCAACGCTATGAATTTTAGTTGTTTCAAGCGCTTCACGCAAAGTCATTGGCGGTAAAATGCTCGGTAATCTTTTGGCCAGCATTGTTTTTCCGGCTCCCGGTGGACCAATCAAAATAATATTATGACCTCCTGAAGCCGCAATTTCCATACATCGCTTTATACTTTCCTGTCCACGAACATCAGAAAAATCAAATTCAGGGAAATCGAGTGTTTTATAAAATTCTGTTCTGGTATCAATTATCGTAGGTTCAAGCGTTCCCTTTTCTGCAAAAAAATCAATTACTTCCTGTAAATTTTCTACTCCATAAACATCCAAACCGGCTACAATTGCTGCTTCTTTTACATTTTGCTTGGGCAGAAAAAAGCCTCTATACCCTTCTTCCTTTGCTTTTATGGCAATGGGCAAAGCGCCGTTTATCGATTGCAGACTTCCATCTAATGAAAGTTCTCCCATTATAATATAGTCATCAAGATTGGGCGCTTTTATCTGATCTGATGCTACCAAAATTCCAATTGCCAGCGGTAAATCATAAGCAGAACCTTCTTTTCTCAGGTCGGCGGGCGCCATATTGATCGTTATTTTTTTTCCCGGCAGGCTAAGTCCGTTATTTTTAAGAGCGGCGGCAATTCGGAAACTGCTTTCTTTTATGGCGCTATCCGGTAATCCAACTAAATGATAACCAATCCCTTTGTCCATATGTACTTCAACTGTAATTGTTGTGGCTTCTACTCCAAAAACAGCACTTCCGTAAACTTTAATCAGCATAATATTTTGTTCATTAAATATTTTTAAAACTAATTAAAAATATTTAAAATATAGGTTTTTTATTACAAAATATTATTGTTTAAATATGATATTATAAAAAATGTCCAAAATAAAACAAATGCAAAAAATTAAATTTATAAATGCATCTAATCTACCATATCATCTCAATAGAATTAAGGCGTTTTTCTAATTCACTATAAAGATTCTCTTCAACAACCATTAATTCCTGATAATCTGCATTACTATTATAATCTAAAGTACTTTTTGATTTTTTAAGCAATTTCTTTAATCTTTTTCTCTCCAATGCATTAAAATCATAAGCAGCTTTTAAATCTGCAATGCTTAGATCTTCCATTTTTATTATTACACGACCCATATTATTTTTACTTAGTTTGTAAGCTTTTACTAAAATTCCAATCCAATCTGATTTTTAACTTCCTCCACCATTTTACTCAAATCCAGACTATTTTGATGTGACCAAAATTTACTTTCTATTTGATTGTTTCTAATGCAGTTATGACATTCAATAGCTTCATAAGAATATCCTTTTCCCAGATTTGGCTGACTAAAAACGGATTCTTTTTCTTCTTTAAAAATAGAATATCCATTTGCCATAAACCAAGGCGCATTAAGTTCGATTCTTCCTTTTGTACCGCCAATAACGGCTTTCATATCAGACTCTGAGGCTATTGACGCATGTAAAACAGCGTGTGCATTATCATAATTCAAAATCATAGATGTCTGTAAATCAATTTCATTTTTATGAAAAATAGATTTTGCTATTATTTCTTTTGGAATTCCGAGCATTATATAGGAGAGAAATAACGGATATACACCAATATCAAACAATGCTCCTCCACCATTATTTTTATTAAACAATCGGCTTCCTTCTGTTTCATTGCCAATAAAAGCAAAATCGGCTTTTATATAATTTACGACTCCAATTTCTCCGTTCTTTACTTTCGCCAAAACATCCTGAACTGAAGGAATAAAACGGGTCCAGAAAGCTTCCATAAAAAATTTATTGTGTTTTTTTGAAGCTTCAATCATTCGAACAGCATCCTTATAAGAAAGTGCAATTGGCTTTTCGCATAAAACATGTTTTCCATTTTCTAATGCTTTAATCGATAATTCAGCATGGGAATTATGTGGCGTGGCAATATATATAATGTCTACATTTTCATCTTCAAAAAGGGCATCATAAGAATCGTAGGCTTTTGAAGAATTGTATTGCTGCGCAAAATTATTTGCTTTATTAATATTTCGGGATGCAACGGCAACTAATTCTGCATCTTGAAGCAATTTTAGATCTGCAGCAAACTGATTTGCAATATTTCCGAGGCCTATAATTCCCCATTTTATTTTCTGAATTTCCATTCTTAGATTTTAATTATAAAAAATGTTAAAAAGATCAAATATACATCATCATCAGAAAAAATATGGCGATTTTCAACAATAATCAATGTATTTCAATCCTAAAAAATTAATAAAAAAACAGGAAAAGTATGCATATTCTCAAATCAGTCAAAAAAAATCTTGCTGAATTGTAAATTTTAAGTCTTTTTTAACGAATACATTCAAATCTTAGGGGGTTAAAATGAAAAATTAACAAAAATTAAACAATAGACTCTATTTTTTATAGGGGTGTTGATTGATTTTATATTTTTATCAAAAATTTAAAACTAAATAACTATGCGAAAAATTATTTTAAGTGTGATTCTTATCACGATTTTACTACTATCTATTTTTTCTATCTCATTTGTTACTGAATCAAAAACATTAGGCGCTCATGTTGTGGAACTAAAACTTGATACAGGTGATACTGCATGGATGGTTGTTGCAACTGCTTTTGTATTATTAATGACTCCTGGACTAGGATTTTTCTATGGAGGAATGGTAGGAAAGAAAAACGTAATCAGTACTATGCTTCAAAGTTTCATGGCAATGGTAATTGTTACTGTACTTTGGGTAGTAATTGGATTCGGATTGTGTTTTGGACCATCAATTGGTGGATTCATTGGAGATCCTTCATCAAATATATTTTTTCAGGGAGTAAGCGCGAATACCGCCTGGGAATTGGCACCAACAATTCCTATGATACTTTTTGCTTTATTTCAGGCAAAATTTGCCATTATTACTCCTGCATTAATAACTGGAGCTTTTGCTGAACGTGTACGTTTCTGGGCTTATTTATTATTCATGGTTTTATTTATCATATTCATTTACGCACCATTATGTCACATGACATGGCATCCTGACGGATTGTTCTTTGGATGGGGAGTTCTTGACTTTGCCGGTGGTACAGTTGTACACATGAGTGCTGGTTGGGCTGCTTTGGCCGGAGCCATATTCTTAGGAAAACGTAAAGTTCAAAAAGTAAACCCTGCGAGAATTACATACGTATTATTAGGTACAGGTTTATTATGGTTTGGATGGTTTGGATTCAATGCAGGTTCTGCTGTTGGAGCCGGAAGTCTTGCTGCTCAGGCATTAGGAACAACAACTATCGCTGCTGCATCTGCTGCTATGGCATGGGTTTTCCTTGATAAAATATTAGGTCACAAATTATCTGCTATGGGCGCTTGTATTGGTGCTGTAGTTGGTTTAGTTGCCATTACGCCTGCTGCAGGTTTTGTGAGCATTCCTCACGCTCTTGCAATTGGTATTATTGCCGCTGTAATAAGTAACCTTGTTGTTAGTAAATTCCCTAAAGGAAAAATCGACGATGCTCTTGACGTTTTCGCTTGTCACGGTGTTGGAGGAATGGTAGGAATGCTATTAACAGGAGTTTTTGCTTCTAACACTGTAAATTCAGTTGTTGGTGACAATCAAGGTTTAATCTTTGGTGACGCGACATTATTCTTAACGCAATTAAAAGCTTTAGTGCTTGTTTCAATATTCGCTTTTGTAGGTTCGTATATTTTATTCTTCGTTGTAAATAAAATTACTCCTCTAAGAGTTACTGAAGAAAAAGAAGAATTAGGATTAGATATCTCTCAACACGGAGAATACCTATAATAATTAAAGATTATATATTAAAACCAAAAAACCAACTAACCAAAAAAAAGCACTCTGTTTTCAGAGTGCTTTTTTGATTTATTTTAGATTAAGATTAAAGAGAATAGAATAAAGAAAATAGATTATAGATTTTAATTGTAGACTTTAGATTGTATGTAGACTTTAGATTATAGATTATAGATTATAGAGTTTAGATTATAGAGTTTGAATTTAATCAATAGTCTAAGCTCTTCATTCTATACTCTTAATTCTATACTCTTAATTCTATACTCTTAATTCTATACTCTTGTTTCTATTCTCTTTATTCTATATTCTTAATTCTATACTCTTGTTTCTATTCTCTTTATTCTATATTCTATATTCTTTTCTCTTTATTCTTTTCTCTTTATTCTTTCATTAAAAATTAGAAATCCCTTGTTTTAGCCAGGTTAAATATTCTTCCGTAGTAACATAACTTATTGTAGGTTTAGAATCGTTTAAATTCTTTCCTTCCAAATCCGTTATTACGTATAAAGGCTGTGTATTTGTTTTGTATTTTGAGATCATAAAATCCGTCCATTTATCACCAACCGTTATGATTTTATCTCCCGCAGTAGTTACAAATTGTTCTTCTTTTGGCAATTCGCGTTTGTCATCAACATAAAGAGAAATCAGTACAACATCGTTTTTTAAGATTGGCAGAATTCTTTCATCAGACCAAACATTGTTTTCCATTTTTCGGCAATTTACGCAGGCATAACCGGTAAAATCCAGCATAATTGGTTTATTGATTGATTTTGCAAAAGCCAAACCATCTTCGTAATCATGAAAAACCATAATTCCGTGTGGACCTAATTCAGCACCTTCAGGTAAACCTTTTTCAGAAACAACACCGTTTCCACTTCCTGAACCTCCAAATCCTAATGGACTTTCACTATAAGTTTGTGGAGGCGGAAAAGCACTTATCAATTTTAAAGGCGCTCCCCAAAGTCCTGGGATTAAGTAAATTGTAAAAGTCAATACAATCAACCCAAAAGATAATCTTCCTACCGAAATATGATTTGTCGGACTATCGTGTGGCAATGTAATTTTTCCGAAAAGATAAAAAGCCAAAGTTCCAAAAATAGCAATCCAGATCGCTAAGAAAACTTCTCTTTCCAGTAAATGCAATTGCAGAACCAAATCGGCATTTGATAAAAATTTGAATGCCAAAGCCAATTCTAAAAATCCTAAAACAACTTTTACGGTGTTCAGCCATCCGCCGGATTTTGGCAAAGTATTTAACCAGCCTGGAAACATCGCAAACAACATAAATGGCAATGCCATAGCAGAAGAGAAACCTAACATTCCAATTACCGGAGCAATTCCGCCATTAGAAGCCGCTTCTACCAATAAAGTTCCAACAATTGGTCCTGTACAAGAAAAGGAAACAATTGCCAAAGCCAAAGCCATAAACAATATACCGATAATTCCGCCTCTGTCTGCTTGCTGATCTGCTTTGTTTGCCCATGAATTTGGCAGCATAATTTCGAATGCTCCCAAAAAGGAAACTGCAAAAACAATCAGTAAAACAAAGAATATTAAATTAAACCAAACGTCTGTAGACAATGCATTTAAGGCATCGGCACCAAATACTTTGGTTACAATTAAACCTAATATTACATAAATGGCGATAATCGAAAGTCCGTAAATAATAGCGTTTCTAATTCCTTTTGCCCTGCTTTTACTTTGCTTGGTAAAGAAACTCACCGTCATAGGAATCATTGGGAAAACACAAGGCGTTAACAATGCTGCAAATCCTGAAATAAAAGCGATAAAAAAGATCGACCATAAACTTCTTGCTGGCACTGGTTTTTGCACATCGTCTATAACTTTTGATGTAGCATGATCTATTTTTTCCAGTTTAAGTTTTTCTGCAGAATGAACTTCTGACACAGTATCTACAACCAAAGCCGGAACTTTCGTTTCATCTAATTTTGTTTCAGAAATAGTTGGAACAGCGTCCATTTTAAAAGTGGAAGGAACGCTGATTGAGAATTTTTTATTCGAATTGATACAAACTTCTTTACAAACCTGAAAGTCAAAATCAACATCTACTGTTTTTAAATTCGGGTTTATAATCTTGATTTCCTGCTCGATATGTGCTTTTCCTTCAAAGAAAATTTCATCTACTCCAAAAATATCATTAAATGCTTTCTTGGTCTTTCCTTCTTTGGCTTTGCCAACTAATTCGTAATTTCCTTTTTGGTTTTTAAACGCAATTTCCAGGGCAAGCGGTCCGCCATCCGGAGTAAACTGCGAATACATATGCCAGTCTTTTTCGATTGTTCCGTCAAAAATTAAAACCGCATTATTGCCCTTCTTTTCAATTTTAGAAGTCCATTTGACAGGTTCTAAAATTTGAGCGTTGCCTTTTGCAAAAGCAAAAAACAGTAAAATTATGATGATTTTATTCCAGACACTTTTCGACATTATCGTTTGAGGGTATTGATTAAAGTTCATTTATTGTAATTCTATTTTTAGTATTTTATTAGTAGGCTCTTCAATTTTAAAACGTTCATCCTGCCTTATTCCAACAACCCAAACAATTTGATTATCAGAACACAAAAGCCACGTTTTTTCTTTTTCAATGAGCGACAATTTTTCATCTTTAAAAAGTTTACTCACTTTTTTAGACTTGCCGTTCATGCCAAAAGGCTGAAAAACATCTCCTTCATTCCATTTACGCAAAACCAATGGAAATTGGATTTTTTCAGCGTCCACAAAGATAGCTTTATTTGAATCTAATGTTATGTGACTAACATTACAAAGCTTTAATTTTAAGGGAAAATTAACTTCTGTATCGTTTTCATTAATTTCAAATTCTTCCTTTTCTGACATTTCGGAAATTGGATTTAAAATTAAAATATCACGGTTTTTTAACAAACGAAATTCAGCTGCAAAAACCTGTTTGCCTGATTGTCCGTCAACTAAATCGTAAATATCATTCCAGGCAACAAAACCAAATTCATTCAGCCATTGGTACAAATATGATTTATAATTGGGTAATTTTTTAAGTTGGTTTAAATCAAAATGAATGTCCTCACCGGCTTCTTTTGCCACTTGCTGATAAATCATAATCGAAGCATCTTCGACCATTTCCTTCGATTCCTGCAAATACAATTGCGTTTTCTGAAAAGCATTCAAAAAATTTGGATTGATTTCTTTTAAAATCGGAACCAAATCATGACGAATTTTATTTCTCAGGTATTTATTTGATGCATTACTGCTGTCTTCACGCCATTCGATCTGATTTTCCTCGGCATATTTCAGAATTTCTTCTCGTGAAAAAGGTAAAAGTGGACGAATAATTCGATCATTTTGCTCCGGAATTCCAGTCAAACCGTCTAATCCCGTTCCACGTGTTAAGTTGATAATAAACGTTTCCAGATTATCATCGGCGTGATGTGCGGTGAAAATATAATCGAAGTTTTGAGTTTCTAAAAGCTCGTAAAACCAACTGTAACGCAATTCGCGTGCTGCAACTTGCGTAGAAAGTTTGTAATCTTTTGCAAATGCTTCTGTGTCAAATTGTGTAGTAAAAACAGGAATAGTATTCTGATCGCAATAGTTTTGAATAAAATCCTGATCGCCAAAACTTTCTAGTCCGCGCAATTGAAAATTACAATGCAAAACGGCAATTTCGTACGGCAATTGCTGAAACAAATGCAATAAAACCATACTGTCTAAACCTCCGCTTACAGCCAGAAATAGTTTTTTATCTTCCAGAAATGGAAACCTTGAAGCGATGTGATTTTGAAATTTTAAAAGCATCGTATAAAAGTAAAAATTAAATTCGATCTATTTTTTAAATGAAATGTTAAGCGTAATATTTTTTTGCTGTTGCTTTTTTTGCCACTAATTACACAAATTTCCACGAATTTTTTTTTCTCGCAGATTGAGCAGATTTTTTTTGCCACAGATTAAAAGATTTACACAGATTATTTAATATGAATTTTACGCAGATTTAAGCAGATAAACACAAATTAATTTTAATAAAATCTATTCAGATCTGCTATAATCTGCAGAATCTGCGTGAAATAAATCATTTTTAATCCTGTTATCTGTGGCAAAAAAATAAAAAATTCGTAGCAAACATTTACCTCAAAACTTCATGCATGGCCTTAGCCTTCAACAAACATTCTTCGTACTCTTTTTCAGGAATAGATAGTGATGTAATCGCGCTTCCTACTGAAAACGAAACGTACTGATTTTCCTGATTATACAAAATACTTCTTATCACCACATTAAAATCAAAATCGCCTTCGGGTGTAAAATATCCCACTGCACCGCTATACAAACCACGTTTTGTTTCTTCCAGATTCTCGATGATTTTCATTACCGAAATCTTTGGTGCGCCCGTCATACTTCCCATTGGAAAAGTAGTTTTTAAAACATCGATTGGAGAATATTGCGGATCTAATTTTGAGGTTACGGTCGAAATCATTTGATGTACCTGCAAAAACGAATAAATCTTGCAAAGTTCTACCACTTCCACCGAACCTTTTTGGGCTGTGTGCGACAAGTCATTCCGAACCAAATCGGTAATCATGATATTTTCAGCGCGTTCTTTTGCGTCTGATTCCAGAAATTGCTTTGATTTTTCGTCTTCTTTTGGATCTAAAAATCGTTTTGAAGTTCCTTTTATCGGTTGTGAAATCAAAGTTTCTCCTGTTTTTTTCAGATAACGTTCTGGTGAAGCCGAAAGCAAATATTGTTTATGATTTTTGAAGAAAACAGAAAATGGTGCCTGCGAAATTTCATTTAACTTCACAAATTTCTCAAGCGGATTTATAATGGCATTTTCGGCATAAAATTCCATACAAAAATTAGCTTCATACATATCACCTGCGTGAATGTGTTCCAGCATTTTTGTTACTTTTTCGATGTAAGATTCTTTAGAAATTCTTTGTTCCACTTCGACTCCGCTCAGTGTGACAAACGACTCGTAATTACTTTCAACAATTTCATCAAAATCCTCTTCAACCTCATCATCGCAAAGCAATAAATATTGAATTTCAAGTTCATTTTCTTTCAGTATAAATATTTTTTTTGGCTGAAAGAAAAACAAATCCGGAAAGTCCAAACCATCAAAATTCGATGATTTTAAATCTTCGACATCATTTTTTAAATCGTATGTCAAATACCCAAAAAGCCAGTCTTTTGTGGTCTGCTGGTATTGTTTTAAGTCTTCAAAAGCGTTGTGAAAATTAGTTTTTAAAGACGTAAAAGCATCGACGGCCAGCATGCAATTAAAACTCGAATATTCTTGCGGATAGGAATTGCTATCCAAAAAAACGACCTCGCGAAATTGTTGTGACCATAATAGGAGTTGCTGCTTAAACTGCTCTGGATTGGGAATATGTTTATGGATGGAAACTCTCAAAAAAGTATAAATTTTAGACTTCAAAATTACGACAAAAAAAATCCTTCAATAAAAGAATACCCAAAAATTATTGGCACACTTTTTAGTATATCGAATTAACACTCATTAACAAATCATTTTTTTAACACAAAACATTAATTAATGAGATTCAAAACTTAATTTATTAATCAACTTTAAAAACTTTTATGAAAACAATTGCACAATTAGGTTTGACAACCTTGGTAATCATCGCATTACTATTTTCCTGTAAAAAAGCAGACTATGCTTCCGGCGACGCAGCTGCAGATTCTCAAACAACAGACAGCACAGCTGTTTCATCATCGGCAGCAGTCGAAAAGAAAGACAGCAAGCAGAAATTTATTCGAACCGCCGATATTAAATTCAAGGTTAAAAACGTCGTCAAATCTACTTATGCAATTGAAAATGCCGTAGCCAAATTTGGAGGTTATGTTACGTATACCAATTTACAAAGCAATATTCACGACCAGATTAAAACTAAAATTAGTCAGGACAGTACATTAGAAACTACTAAATATTCTGTAGAAAATAATATTACGATTCGCGTACCTAATACCCAACTTGATACCGTAATTAAAAGCATCGCCAGACAAATTGATTTTCTGGATTTCAGGATTATTAAGGCCGATGATGTCTCGCTTAAATTATTAGCCAATCAGCTTTCTAAAAATAGAAGTGCAGTAAACGAGAAAAGAGTTGAAAAAGCGATTGATGAAAAAGGCAAAAAAATAAATGATATTATGAATGCCGAAAATACGTTGGCCAACCAAAAAGAAGCAAATGACAATCGCACAATTGATCACTTATCATTACAGGATCAGGTTAATTTCAGCACCGTTACTTTGCAGCTTTATCAAAACGAAACGATCAGACAGGAAATTGCTGCGAGTGAAAAAGACAGCAATTCATATAAACCGAATTTAGGCATTCAGATTATTGATGCGCTTAAAAATGGCTGGTATATTCTGGAAGCTGTTTTTGTATTCTTTTTAAATCTTTGGCCGTTTATTTTAATTGGTTTTGGAGGCTTTTTTGTGTATAGAAAATATATCAGGAAATAACAAAAACTGTTAATTAAGTAGCAATTTAATAAGAAAAAATTCATTATATTTGATATAGGATTAAATTAATCCCAAAATAGGATTGTATTGATTATTAGATTCTCAATAAAGCAAGCTTAAAAACAGATTTTCATTTTATTAGAGAATTCGATTTGTAATGTTTATCAGCAAAATAAATTATATTTTTTTAACCTATCTTAAATCCTAGTATTATGAAAATTGCCACCATTATTATCCGCGTCTTAATCGGTCTATTATTACTTTTTGCGTCTATCAGTTATTTTTTTCATTTAATGCCGGAACCAGAAACTACAGGAAATTTTAAAGCCTTCAATGTTGGTTTAATGGCTTCTACGTATTTAATGCCGCTGGCTAAATCAATCGAATTGCTTTGCGGAATTGCATTTGTAACCGGACGTTATGTAACATTAGCTAATATTCTGATCTTACCTATTACGGTAAATATTTTGTTCATCAATTATTTTCTGGCTCCGGAAGGTTTGCCAATTGCAGCCCTGTTATTCCTTGCTAACTTGTTTTTAATTTACAGATATTGGGATAATTACAGAAGTGTTTTCAGAGCATAATTTAATTTCACTCACACATAAAAAAACCCGACACTTAATAAATGTCGGGTTTTGTTTTTCTAATTTTTATCGTGTTTTGTCCATACAAGTTCAGAGGTATCATAACCAATTTCCTGAGCTTTTCTAAGGTAATCCAATTTGATGTTTTCCGGTATTGAAGTTTCTCTTGAAAGGATCCACATATATTTCAGGCTTTCGCCAAAAACAAGTGCGTATTTATAATCCGGATCAATCGCCACTACATTATAACCGGCATAAAAAGGACCAAAAAATGAGACCTTAAGCATACCAACATTGTCTTTTTTGACGAACTTGGCTTTCCCGATGCTTTCTTCCCATTTGTCTTTTTTGACATTATAGCCCTTATTATCAACTTTTATAGTACCGTTGTCGTTTAGCGAATATTCTGCCGTTACATTGTTTAGCCCTTTTTCATACTTAAAATCCAATCTGGCAATTTCGTACCATTTTCCCAAGTATTTTGCTTTGTCAAAGTTGTTAACTGCAGTTGCATTTTTTGGAATTGTCGAACCGCAAGAATAAAGCAGAAAAGCAATTCCTGCTCCAAGTAAAACAGGAGCTATATATTTATTTTTCATGATGTTACATTTTTATTACAACAAAGATAACATCTGAATTCTCCAACTAATTTACAAAATTATTTTTGATTATTATATTTTCCGAAGTATAAAAATAAGCTGAAAATAAAAAACCCGCCATAAATAATATGACGGGTTTTAAAAATATATGTTTACGTAAATTATACGTGTATTGCTCTGTTTTCAGTTGCTGCCAATGCTGCTTCTTTTACCGCTTCCGCGAAAGTTGGATGCGCGTGGCTCATTCTTGAAATATCCTCAGCAGAAGCTTTGAATTCCATTGCAGTCACGGCTTCAGCAATTAAATCTGCAGTACGTGCTCCAATCATGTGAACTCCTAAAACCTCATCTGTTTTTTCATCAGCAAGGATTTTTACAAATCCGTCTAAGTCAGCACTTGCTCTTGCACGTCCTAAAGCTTTGAAAGGGAAACTTCCAGATTTGTATGCCACTCCAGCCGCTTTCAATTGCTCTTCAGTTTGTCCAACTGCTGCAACTTCCGGCCAAGTGTAAACAACACCAGGAATTAAGTTATAATCGATATGTGGTTTTTGACCAGCTAAAATTTCAGCAACCATAGTTCCTTCTTCTTCAGCTTTGTGCGCCAACATTGCTCCACGAACAACGTCACCAATTGCGTAAATATTTGGAACATTTGTTTGTAAATGATCGTTTACTTCAACTTGTCCTCTGTCTGAGATTTTAACTCCGGCTTTGTCAGCGTTTAATCCGTCTGTGTAAGGACGACGACCAACAGAAACTAATGAATAATCTCCTTCCAGCGTAATTGTTTCTCCTTTTGCATTTTCAGCCTGAACAACAACAGCATCGCCGTTTCTTTCTACTGATTTTACTTTATGAGAAACGTAAAATTTCATTCCTTGTTTTTTCAATACTTTAGTCAATTCTTTAGAAAGAGAACCGTCCATTCCCGGAATAATTCTGTCCATGAATTCCACTACAGAAACCTGAGCTCCTAAACGTAAGTAAACTTGTCCAAGCTCGATTCCGATAACACCACCACCAATAATTACTAAGTGTTTTGGAACTTCTTTTAATTCTAAAGCTTCAGTAGAAGTGATGATTCTTTCTTTGTCAATTTTGATAAAAGGCAAAGAAGATGGTTTTGAACCTGTAGCGATTACAGTATATTTTGCTTCAATAGTTTCAGATGTTCCGTCAGCTTTTGCAATTGCAATGTGCGTTGCGTCTACGAAAGAACCTAAACCAGTGAAAACAGTAATTTTATTTTTATCCATTAAGTAGTTGATTCCACCTACGGTTTGATCTACAACTGCTTGTTTACGAGCAATCATTTTCTCTAAATTGATTTTTACATCACCCGAAACTTCGATTCCGTGATCTGCAAAATGAGCAATTTCAGCATAGTGATGAGAAGAAGAAAGTAATGCTTTTGAAGGAATACAACCTACGTTAAGGCAAGTTCCGCCTAATGAATTATATTTTTCTACAATTGCAGTTTTGAAACCTAATTGTGCGCAACGAATTGCTGATACATATCCTCCAGGACCTGAACCTATAATGACTACGTCAAATGAACTCATAGTTTGTCTATATTTATTTTTAGCGATACAAAATTAAGGAATAAAGTTTTGTTTAAAGTTTAAATTTCAATGTTTTTTGTGTGAAATTTTGAGTGTGAGTTTTTTGCCACGAAGGCACAAAGACACAAAGTTTTTTAAGCGCAAAGTTCGCTAAGAATTACACAATCCAGATGCCTTTTTTTAGTATAGCAAAGTTGTTAATATCGTTTAAGTTTGAGAAGGGTTTAAAAAAAGTTTCTCGCATTTTGCAGAAAAGGCAGATTTTTGTTTCTGCTAAAATCGCAGAATTGCAAAGTTTAATCTATGCGACTTTACGAGATTATTCAAAAAAACTTTGTGCCTCTGCCACTTTGAAACTTTCTAACTTTTCATCTCAAACCTTAAGGTTTTATTTGAGGATTTCTTGAAGTATGAAAAACAGAATAAACGATTACTTCATTTTCGATAATTTCATAAATAATTACAAATGGAAATTTTACCAGAGTTAATTCACGATAACCTGGTTCTTTTTTTATTTCAAATAATTCGGGATTTGTTTTTAAAACTTTTAGATAAGACTTTAAATAAGATAGAAATTGTTTTCCTAAACCTTTACTCCTGCTTTCATAGAATTCAATAGATTCATCAATTTCATTTTCTGCTAAGGGTAAAATTTTAACCTTAAAAACCATACTTGGCATTCAAACGTTGTTCTACCTCTTCCCAAGAACTTGCTTCTTTTTCATTTGAAAGATATTTTTCTCTTTCTTCAGCAACTAAATGATAATGAGACTCCGAAACAATTGATTTGTTTTCGTCGTGATTTATGGCATCAAAAACACTTTCTAAAATTTCTAATTTAGAATCATCTTCAATGAACTTTCCAAAATCCTTTATAAGCTTACGTCTTAATTCTTTTGTTTCCATTATCGTTGCATTTTAAATCAAATTTAAACCTTTTTGGTTTTGAAATGTGTTAATGCTTTATAAATTTAACCGTAAAGTTAGACGCACTGCTGTGCGTCTCTACGGTAAACCTTTGAACCTTTGTCGCTCTGAACCTCTGAACCTAAAATCTTAGAACCTCAGCAACTCAGAACCTTAGCCCCTTAAAAAATCACCGTCGAATTCTTTACCTCGCTAATCATAAACATACTTTGTGTGCTTCCAATGTGTTGTAAAGAAGTGAGTTTGGTTACCAGAAACTCTCTGTACGCTTCCATGTCTTTTACTAAAACTTTGAGGATATAATCGTAATCGCCGCTTACATGGTGACATTCTAAAACTTCGTTGAGTTTGATGACTTCGCTTTCGAATTTTGTTAGAAATTCTTTGGTGTGCTGAATGAGTTTTAGATGACAGAAAACGACAAATCCTCTTTCGATTTTGGTTTTATCGACTAAAGCAACATAGTTTTTGATGATTCCTTCGCGCTCTAACTTTTTGATTCTTTCATAAACTGCCGTTACCGAAAGATTGAGTTTTACGGATAATTCTTTGGTTGTTTTTTTACTGTCGGTTTGTAATAAAACGAGGAGTTTTTTATCGGTGGCGTCTAATGTCATTTTGTTGTTTTTGAAATGAAAGAAAATCTATTGATTTGTGTTTTCTAAAACAAAATTAGACTAATAATCCTTAATAATTAATTATGTAGTTTTAAAATCTAAATACTAAGTATATCATTGATTAATTTTCTATTAAGCTGTTATTTTGAATGGAATTTCTTTTGAAAATGGGTTTCATAGCCCAGATTGAAGTGGAAAGCCCGGAGTAAAAAAGACAAAAGTTTCTTGTTCTAAAAAAGCGACCAGCGAAAGCTCTTTTTAGAACATTAGAAACTTGCCTTTTTTATGAGGACTTGAAACGGAAAGCTGGAAATAGCTCCTTATCCTTCGACTACGCTCAGGATGACAAATAAATTTTCAATGATAAATTCAAAACAATAAATACTAATCTGAGGATGAAATTGCTTCGTTCCTCGCAATGACATAAAAAATGAAAAACTTTAACCCGGCAGATAAGATTCAGGATTTGCAATACTTTGGTGAATTTGGAGGCGTGAATCCGTCGATTTCTGACTCTTCGACTTATACGTTTCTTTCGGCAAAAACGATGTTCGATACTTTTGAAGGAAATATGGAAGGCTGTTATTTGTATTCACGCCATTCGTCGCCAAGTAACTTGTATCTGGATCAGGCGTTGGCGGCGATGGAAGGAACGGAAACGGCGAATGTTTCAGCATCGGGAATGGGGGCGATTACGCCTACTCTATTGCAGTTGTGCGGCGCGGGTGATCACATTGTTTCGAGCCGGACTATTTATGGCGGAACTTATGCTTTTTTGAAGAATTTTACACCGCGATTCGGAATCGAAACGAGCTTTGTAGACATTACAAAACTGGATGTTGTAGAAGCGGCAATTACACCAAAAACGAAAGTTTTGTATTGCGAAACCGTGAGTAATCCATTGCTGGAAGTTGCGGATATTGCGGGTTTGGCTAAAATTGCCAAAAAGCATAATTTGAAATTGGTGGTCGATAATACGTTTTCGCCATTGTCTGTTTCTCCTGCAAAATTAGGTGCTGATATTGTGATTCATAGTTTGACAAAATACATTAACGGAAGCAGCGATACGGTTGGCGGTGTGACTTGTGCGTCGAAGGAATTTATTAATTCGCTGAAAAATGTAAATTCGGGTGCGAGCATGCTTTTGGGGCCAACGATGGATAGTTTGCGTTCGGCTTCTGTAATGAAAAACCTGCGCACGCTTCATATCCGAATCAAACAACACAGTCATAATGCGCATTTTCTGGCGGATCAATTTGAGGCTGACGGTTTAAAAACGGTTTATCCTGGATTAAAAAGCCATCCGAGCCATGAATTGTACAAAACGATGATTAACCCTGAATATGGTTTTGGCGGAATGCTGACGATTGATGTTGGCACTTTGGAGAAAGCCAATGAATTGATGGAATTAATGCAGGAGAGAAACCTGGGATATCTGGCTGTAAGTTTAGGATTTTACAAAACGTTATTCAGCGCGCCTGGAACTTCGACTTCGAGTGAGATTCCACTTGAAGAACAACACGAAATGGGATTAACGGACGGTTTGATTCGTTTTTCGATTGGTTTGGATAATGATATTCAGCGTACTTATGAAATGATGAAGGAATGTATGGTGGAGTTAGGAATTTTGAAACACGAATTTCACTAATTTTCACTAATTATTCTGCATAAATACTTTGCGGTTTTTCGCCACGAATTCACGAATTAATTATAAAAAAATTCGTGAATTCGTGGCGATTTTTTTCTTTATAACTAATCGTTCCTTGCTAAAATAAAAATGCCGTTCTGATCAATCACAGAACGGCTTTTCATTTATAATTGTAAATCAAACTTAAAGCTTTTCTACTAAGTTTAGTTTACTATTTTTTCTACTATACGTAAAGTAAATAAATAACCCTATTAGCAACCAAATAGTGAAGTAAATCCAGTTCCAAACGCTTAATTCGGCCATCATGTAAAGGCAGCAGATAAGTCCCAAAAGTGGAATTAATGAAAGATTTTTTCTGAATGCCCAAATCGCTAATCCAACCAAAACGAATAGGAATATCCACATTGGAATTTTGTGTTTAAATAAACTGAAACCTGATTCGTATTTTAATGAATCGCTGATTGGCAATCCTTTTACAACCTCAGCATATTTTGCTTCGTCATCCTGATATTGACCTAATAAATGCTCTAAATCAGATGTTTCGGCAGTTTTATTTTTAACATCAATGCTCTCCAGATAATTGTAAACTTTTGTTGATTCATCTTTGTTTAATGAAGTAATGATCGTGGTTGCATCATATGTTTGTGATTCATTATTAATAAATGCCATTGTCGCTTTATTGTTGAAAGCAAAAGCATAATATAGTCCGGCAATCATTAAAACCGGCATGATAAATTTTGAATTTACATAAGGTGTTTTGAATTTTCCTCTTGGAATTTCAGGTTTGTTTTGTAAAACCAAAACTCCGGCGCAAACTAGTACAAAGGCAAATAAAGTTCCGATACTACATAAATCCGTTACCATTGTTAAGTTCAAAAACAAGGCTGGAATTGCCACCACAAAACCGGTTACAATGGTTGCAAATGATGGTGTTTTGAATTTTGGGTGAACGGTAGAAAATTTCTTTGGCAATAAACCATCACGGCTCATACTCATCCAGATACGAGGTTGTCCCATTTGGAAAACCAATAGAACGCTCGCCATTGCAATTACGGCACTTACGGCAATAATTCCCGACATCCATTTTAAGTTTAATTTATCGAAAACAAACGCCAGTGGATCTCCAACATTTAGTTCGTTATAACGTACCATTCCTGTTAAAACCAAGGCAATAGCGATATATAAAAGTGTACAAATTATAATGGCCCACATCATTCCGCGTGGTAAATCACGCTGTGGATTTTTACATTCTTCTGCTGTTGTAGAGATCGCATCAAAACCAATATAGGCAAAGAAAACGGCCGAAACTCCTTTTAGAACGCCGCTAACTCCATTTGGCGCAAACGGATCCCAATTGGCTGTATCTACATAAAAAATTCCAACGGCAATAACTAAAAGTACGATGCAAAGTTTTACCACAACCATTACGTTACTCGCATTACGAGATTCTTTCATTCCTCTGTAAACCAATGCCGTAATTAAAACAATAATAAACAATGCCGGTAAATCAGCCACAAAATGGAACGATCCAATGGTTGGTGCTGTTGTCCAGGCTGTATAAGCAGCCTGCAATGAAGTACTTAAATTTTCAAAAGATTTTCCGCCCTGCATTAACGCGGTGGCATCTTTAAATCCGTTTGAAGCGGTTAGATAATCCATCTGGATCCATTGCGGGAGATGAATTCCGCCACTTTGGAGCAGTCCTGTAAAATAATCACTCCACGATATCGCGACCGTTATATTACCTACGGCATATTCCATAATTAAAGCCCAACCGATAATCCAGGCAATGATTTCTCCAAAAGCCACGTACGAATAGGTATAAGCGCTTCCTGAAACGGGAACCATTGACGCAAATTCGGCGTAAGCAAAAGCGGCAAAACTACACGCAAGCGCCGTAAACAAAAACAAGAAAATAACCGCTGGTCCACCATCTGCACTGGCTTTTCCGATAGTACTGAAAATTCCTGCTCCAACAATCGCAGCGATTCCAAAGGCAGTTAAATCCCTCGTTGTCAAATGCTTTCCTAACGCATTATGACCGTCTGCTTCGTTTTTTGCAACTTGTTTCAGAATATCTTGTACCGTTTTTTTTCGGAATAAACCTGATAATGCCATATGTGGTTTTGCTTTTAAAATTAATTTATTTCGGTCTTTGTGGTTTTATTTTGCAAATAATGCAAAAATTATCCTGATTTCAAATATATAAAACGATTTTGTTTTAATGGTGTTTTTTTTTGCCACGAAGGCTCAAAGTCGCAAAGTTTTTTTTCGCCACGAATTAAACAAATTTTACGAATTATTTTCTCACGCAGATTTAAAATGATTTAAGCAGATGCATGCAAATTAATTTAATAAAAATCCATATTAAATCTGCTCAAATCATTTTAAATCTGCGTTAAACAAAATCATTTAAATCCTGTAATCTGTGGCAAAAAAAAATAGACAGATTAGAAACAAAAAAATTCGTGCTCATTCGTGAAATTCGTGGCGAACATTTTTTTACTTCAAGCAGCTTTTCAAAATACTTATCGGATGTTGTGCTTCTCTACTTGTTCCGTCAAAAATTTGATGGCGGCAGCTGGTTCCCGCAGCGGCAATTTTTACGTTTTCGGCGGTGGCACGCACTTTTGGGAATAATGTATCTTCTCCCATTTGCATACTTACCTGATAATGTTCTTTTTCGTAACCAAAAGATCCCGCCATTCCGCAACAGCCTGAATTGTAAATCGTAACAACATTATTTGTTGGTAAATTCAGCATGGCAAAAGTCGCTTCAACCGAACTCAATGATTTTTGATGGCAATGTCCGTGAATTTTGATTTCTTTCTTTTCTTCAGAGAAAGAATCCGGTTTTATTTTTCCGTCGATGATTTCTTTTTTAAAGAATTCTTCGATTGTAAAAGCACTTTGCGCTACTTTTTCAGCGGCTTCTTTATCATCAGCCAAACGTAAATATTCGTCTCTAAAAGTCAAAATTGCCGAAGGTTCGATCCCAATTAATGGCGCTTTCGCGGAAATTAAATCCTTGAAGATATTTACGTTGATATTTGCAATTTTCTTGGCTTCTTCCAGAAATCCTTTCGAAAGATAAGTTCTTCCGCTTTCTTCGTGATTTACAACTAAAACTTCGTAACCTAATTTGGTCAATAATTCAAAAGCATCGATTCCGATATTGACGTCATAATAATTAGTGAATTCATCATTAAATAGATACACTTGTCCGTTCGGGAAATTGTTTTGCTGTGGTTTATGATTTTCATACCATTTTTTGAAAGTTCTTTTCGCTAATAGCGGAACTTGTCTTTCCGGCGCAATTCCCATGCTTTTCTTCACGAGCGATTGATTCGAAATAAAGTTGGTAATCGACGGAAACTTACTTCCCATTTTATTCAGTTTTGCATTGTGTGCAAAAATTTTGTTTCGGGTCGAGAAACCGTTTGCTTTTTGATATTGATATAAAAATTCTGCTTTTAAAGTTGCAACATCCACATTACTCGGACATTCGCTGGCGCAGGCTTTACAGCTCACGCACAACTCAAAAACTTCGTATAATTCTTTCTGGTCAAATTTATTTTCCTTCTCAGAATAGGTCAAATATTCACGCAACGCATTGGCTCTCGCACGCGTAGTTTCTTTTTCATTTTTGGTAGCACGATAACTCGGACACATTGCTCCTCCTGCCGATGGCAATTTTCGGCAATCTCCGGAACCGTTGCATTTTTCGGCAGCGCGCAAAATTCCCAAACTGTCTGAGAAATCCTGAAACGTTTTAATATCCGGTTCTACCCTGCCCGAAACCACACGATGGTTTTCGTCCATTTTAAAGGCGTTGACAATCTTCCCGATATTCAAAACCGAATTCGGGTCAAACGCTAATTTGATTCTTTTCAATAATTCATAATTCTTCTCGCCAATCATAAACGGAATAAATTCGCCGCGCACAATTCCGTCGCCGTGTTCCCCGCTTAACGAACCTCTGTATTTTTTTACCAAAATTGCCACATCGGTCGCGACGGTTCTAAAAAGTTTTAAGTCAGATGTTTTCTTCAAATTCAAAACCGGACGCAAATGCAGTTCTCCCGCTCCGGCATGCGCGTAATAAATTGCGCCTTGTCCGTGACGTAACATCATGGCCGAAAATTCTGCAATATACGCTGGCAAATCACTTAATTCAACTGCTGTATCTTCAATAGAATCGGCTGCTTTGTCGTCACCAACGATACTTCCTAAAAGCCCTAGACCGGCTTTTCTAAGTTCATTTACTTTCTCGATATCTGCTCCGTAAATTTTTACAAGCGCGTAACCAAAGTTATTTTTCTCTAAATCAGCAATTAAAGCATTTGCCTGATTTTCGGCATCTTCTGCATCGTGCGAAGCCACTTCAAACATCATAATTGCTTTGGGTTCGCCTTGCAAAAAGAATCGGTTTTTAATGTGTTCGCGATTTGTTTTGGTACAATCCAAAATCGTATCGTCGATCATTTCGCAAGTGTACAAATGATGTTTCATCGCCACCACAACTGATTCCAGCGATTCCTGAATACTATGATAATGCGCCACGACCATAATATTGTTGGCTGGCGGTAAATCGTCTACTTTTAAGGTAATTTCATAAGTAAAAGCCAGCGTTCCTTCACTTCCGCAAAGTAATTTTCCAACGTTAATTGTCGGTTCCGTTCCGCCAAACAAATCCGATTTTAACAGAATATCAACCGCATAACCTGTATTTCGTCTGTGAATTTCCGGTTTTGGAAACTCTTTTATGATTTCGTCCTGCGTTGCTTTTACCGAAAGTTCGTCGTAAAGACTTTTATATATTTTATTTTCTAAAGAATCGCCTTTGGTTTTTTCGATAAATTCAGCGGAAGTCAGTTCGTTAAAAACCACTTCAGATCCATCGCTCAAAAGTCCTTTGATTTCAACAATTTTATCGCGCGTTACGCCATAACGAATCGAAGTTGTTCCGGAAGAATTATTTCCCACCATTCCGCCAATCATACAACGGTTTGAAGTTGAAGTATTTGGACCAAAAAATACGCCGTGAGGTTTCAAAAATAAATTCAGCTCATCGCGAATAACGCCGGGCTGCACTGTAACTGTTTTTTTAATCGGGTCAAAATTCAGGATTTTGGTAAAGTTTTTCGAAACATCGACCACAATTCCGTCGCCAACTGTTTGTCCGGCCAAAGAAGTTCCGGCGGTTCTTGGCGTAATCGAAATATGATGCTGCGCCGCAAACCGAATCAGTTTACTAATGTCTTCAATAGTTTTAGGCACCGCAACCGCTTTTGGTTTAATCCGATACACCGAAGCATCAGTCGAATAAAGCGTTTTATGAAGATCATCATATAAAAGTGTTCCTTCTAATGACTCTGATAATTGTTGTAATTCCTTAATTATTGACATTATAACTGAATTTTGGCTTTTCGTTTCAATTACAAAAATAGTTTTTTTTAAGGTTCAGAGGTGCAAAGTAACAAAGGTTCAAAGGTTTTTTTTAAAGGCTTTTGAAAATTAAATACTCAATTACAACAATTGTCACCCTGAGCGTAGTCGAAGGCTTATGAAACTTAGAATTTGGGATTTTTTCTTTGGAATTTACAAGTAATGTAAGTTGAAGTGTTGGGATTTGGAGTTTCTCTATTTAAATTTCACCCCAAATTGTCACCCTGAGCGTAGTCGAAGGCTTATGAAAACTAAATTAGAATTTTTACGAAGAAGCGAAAATTGGAATTATTTATTTGGAATTTACTACCATCACATCGGAATTCTTGAATCAAAATCATCATTATCTGAATCAGTTTCTTCAATCTGTGACTTTTTAGAACTTCCTGAGTTTAGAATATCATAATTTGTTTTAGAATAATTATCAGATATTTTATCCATTGATTTTAAAATTCTTCTAACAGATAATACTAAAATTACTGCACCAATAAAAATTGCTGATACACCAACATTTTCTGAAAAAAACTTTTGTCCAAATAATTCGAATTCGGTTTTCCCTGAACTTTTTAATGAAATAAGCCATATTCCAAGTCCTGCAATAAGTAGTGCGAAAGTACAAACTATTACTCCAAAAATCAGCGTTGATTTGTGAAACGAATTGTGAGCGTTAGTATTTATCTGCATAGCTAAAGTATTTATAATCAAATATATAAAACATTTAATAATATTCAACTATTCTATCAATATCAAAAATGAAAAATTTAGAATTTGAAATTATTTTGCTGTCTTTGCTAGAAGATTAAAATTCAATCTTCAACTTCTATTCTTTCAAACTTCTTAGATAAAGGATTGATTATACTATCTTGAAACAATTTTACTTTACTGCGTTTTTCATTTGAAAACCAACCAAAATCATCTTCGCCTTTTCCATTTATGAAATACAAACTTAAATTTACTGGCATGTCTTTATCATATGATTCCTTATCTAACTCTAAAAAATAAGTCAATTTTTCTCCATCCTTAAATATCCGCACTGAATTTTGGTTAGTTGAATTTTTGCCATAAACAGAATCTTGATAAGAGAGGTATATCGATCTATCACAAATCGTTTGTAATTCTTTTTTTAAGTTTATAACTGTTGTATTAAACTTATATTCTTCCATTTTACTTGCAGGAGTTACACCACCACCAAAATACAAATAAATTAACCCAAAAAATAGCAGCTTATTAATTATGTATCCAGTAATAAAAATTATCATTAAGTACCTTAATATTTTTTCTATTGCTGTATTTTTCATCAAATTATTCCGCTTCAATTCTTTCATATTTCTTAGCTAATGGTTCAATAATTTCTTTTTCAAATAATTTTACGTTATTATATTTTTCGATAGAAAACCATCCAAAATCATCATTTGATTTTCCATTTATATAATAAAGTGAAAACTCAATATGTGGATTTTTATCATCTGCTTTTTCATTTAATATTAGAAAATAAACTAATTTTTCTCCTTCTTTTGTTATTTGAATTGTGTTTGCATTTACATCAATACTATGACTATAATATGCCGAATCATTATATGACAGATAAGTAGATTTATCGCATATCACTTTAAACTCCTTTTTTAAATTAAAAGTGGTAGTTTTAAATTCGTATTCTTTTATTTCATTTGAACCACCTCCACCTGAACGATGAAAATAAAAATAAGTTAAACTGAACATCATCAAATTATAAAGAAGACAAAGCGAGATAATAATTATCAATATATAGTTTAATATTTTTTTCATTCTAATTTATTTTAGATTAAATTTTTCGCCGTCTCCATTAACAGGGCTTACAATATCATCAATAGTAAGATTTAAATAATTATCAATTTTGGCTAATAATTTTTGTTGTTCAACTGTTAATATAGAAATTCCTCGTGCAACTTTATTTCGTATTATTCCAGTAAATAAAGTGTTTATTTTTTTTGCCCTTGTGTTAGTTTCTTCTGAAATGGGGTTTTTAGTATAAGGATCAATTTCTTTTTTAATATACAAATCCATTATTTTTCTAGCACCTCGTACTAATTGAATGTCGGCTTGAATAGTTACTGAAGCTATAAATGCACCATACGCACCTTGTGCATCAACCTTATCATAACCTTTATCATGTGCTCTTGCAGCAGCATCAGCCAAATCCTGTGGTTCTCTACTATAATCATCTTTTGGTTTTTCACCAATATGTTCAAAACCTGAATTTTCGATAGGATTATTAGGTCCAATATAAATACTCCCCATCATGTTTAATTTAAAATTATCAAAGTTTAAAGACAAATATTTGCCTGTATTAATCATGGTTAAAGTTCCTGTATTTCCAATAAAATAGCTGTTTTTACCGCCTTGACCCAGAGTATAACTTTCATAACCGCTAGTCCATTTATAACTTTCGGTTGTTTTGCTTTGACTATACACCCAAAACCTTTGTTTTATCTTTTTCCACATTTCAGCAGTATAGTTGGGAGAGGTAAATAAATCGGTAACTCGTCCTGTTTTATCTTTTATAACAATTCGGTCTCCTCCACCTGTGACGTCAACTTTTCCCAGATTGAAATAAGACTCCGGTGTTAGATCATCATATTGATAATCAATCTTTTCAAATTGTGATATTTCATAAAGTAGCGAATTGAAATCCCCCTCTCCATCTCCCTGAAACAAATACAATCTAAATTTAGGATCATTAATTTGTTTCCAGTCATTGTGCCAAAGATTTAAACCGTTTCCATAATCCATTAAGAAGTCGGTTTTACCTTCTTCTGATTTATTTTTAAAAGGATGTTCCAAGCCAAAAATTCCATGCCCTAATTCATGACTGGCTATTTTAGTGTTGTCAGAATTATTATTCGAGAAAACATAACCAAATTGTCCTTTCAAAGCCATGAATCCTTGTATTGACGGTTTACTTGCTGGTAAATCAGCATAAATCAGATAATAAGAATCTGTTTTATAATTAGCGGAATTCTTAATCAGGTTATTGATCGTTTGTTCTTCGCTGGTATAAGTTTCAAAAAAATCAGCGTCGCCAACATCTATCTTTCCATCAGCATCTGAATAATTTATTTTTTCAGCTCTTGTAATATTCAGTTTTATGCCTGCTTTTTTATAAATAACCTGAATGTCATTTCCTGCATTTGGCGGTATTTGCGTTTCTTTATTTAAAGGAACTAAAACCAGATTTACTTCTTTCTCCGAAATATGAACCACCATGAAAGCTCCAATAACTTTCCACTTTTCACCTTGCTGAATCACCGCTAGTATTTCCTCTTCTGCATACGTCTGATTTCCTTTTACCGTCAGTATAAATTTTTTGTCATTTCTCGTAAACGGAACATTTGCTCCATTTTGGGTTTTAAAAACAATCTTTTCCGGTTTTACTATCGTGTCTGTAATCGTTACTGTTGCTTCGATCGTATCTGTATCACCGTTTACCACTGCTTTATAAGGAAAGGCAAAACCCTCTACTTTTTTATATGATTTTTGAATTGTTGCCGAAGCATTTTTTGGCATTACATCAAATGCATATTTACTTTCATTTCCCGAAAAAGCAATGGTAACTCCCTGGGCTGTAAATGCTGTTGCCTGACCACTTTTATCAACTCCATCAGTATTTTCGGGCGTTGGTTTTCCTCCGGGAGCAGGTTCTGTACCTTGAGTGCTTCCGTTTCCGTTACTGTCTACTGCGTATACTTTTCCACTGCTGTCGATAATTACGGTGTCTTTTCCACCGGGAATTGTGATCTGTTCGCCGTTTTCACCATTAACAACAATATCTCCATTAGCATTAATCACGATATTTTTTATCGCAAACGGAACCGTTTCTTCGATTTGTCCGCCTTGTCCTTCGCCTGTAAAATCTTCTGTGTCCGTAACATTTTTCCAGTCCGAATTAAAGCTTGTTTCCACCACGCCATTAATCAACTGATAATCGGTGTTGATGGTAATGTTCGTGAATTCAACGGCAATTTTAGTATCTGCCAGATAAGGCACAATAATATAACCTCGTCCCGAATACTGATTTTTGCCTTGTAATTCTAAAATCGTAACCGGAAAATCTCCTGCCGTAAAAGTTTCACTCTGAATTAAATTTGTAATTGGCGTTTGATTACCAATGTTTACCATTGGTTTTATACCACAATTATAACTGGCAATGGCGCTTTCTTTTTTCGGAATTTTAAAAGTACTGGTATTAGAATAGCTAAAACTCTGCACACCGTCTCCTTCTAAAGTACACGTTGAACCCACTTTAAATTCATAACTTATTTCAGGTTCAAGATTAGTCAGCAAAGCCTGATTGTTCTTGCTGTAGGTCGAAAACCATTCAAAAGTTTTCTCTTTTTCCCTGCCTCTTTTATTGGTTTCTATGATCGATTTCTTTCTGTACTGAACCTGAAATTTAGTATGATCCGGTAATCCCTGCCAGCTTATTTTTACACTGGTTGGCGACACAATTTCTGAAAGTACAAATCTTGGCGGATCACATTTTTGAGTGTATTTAAAAGAATATATCTCGCTGTAACCGTTGTTTTTAAAAACGGCGTTTTCTGAAAGTCCCGTTGTCGAAATTGCCCTTACGCGCCATGCATACCGCAAGCCGGGAGTCAGAATCGGCATGTTTAAATTGTAGAGCAAAGCCGTTCCAAAAAGCGTTTCCTCATATAAAATAGGAGACATCTGAAATGCAAATTGCGGATCCATCGTAGGCTCCAAAAGCTGTTTTAGTTCGAATTTATACGAAATATTGGTGGCGTTCATCTGGCGCGGCGTCCAGGTAAACATGATATTGGGGAAATCACTTTCGGCGATCTGTTCGTTTTTCTGTGGTGTGTTCAAAAGTGGCGGATCGTTTAAAATCAGATATAAACTCGCGCAGCTTTTTTGCGATATTTTTTGATTGGTGACAAAATCAAACATCTCAAAACAAAAACTATACATGCCTTCCGGTAATCCGTTGGCGTATTGCAATGCCGAAATTCCCTGCAGGTTTTCTAACTTAAATAAAGCCGAAATATCAATATTGGTCAGCGTTTGCAATTCGCCGCCATTAATAAAAATTGGGCGTTGTCCTTGTATGTAATCGCTGCTTTGAATGTTGAGTCCGTTGCCTTGTACGTATAGTTTTAAGCGAACTTGCCGCTGCGAAATCATAATATCGGTGGGATTAATCACCAACTGCATTTTAGGATCCATGCTGTTGGCGTAATCTGATAGTTTAATGCTGTACGGACTATTGAAAACCGGCGTTAACTGAACAGGAAATAATTGAGCATAACTATCTAAGCTCCAAATAATCAACAAAAGAAAAAAGAGTGGGCGTTTAAAAAATTTTATCATTCTAAATCAAGGCGTATATTGAACCTCGAATTTAGAACCGTGAAAAACCTAAAAAGCCAACCAAAAGTCAGAAGTGTATTAAAATAAGACTTTTTTTCAAACCAATTGTCACCATGAGCGTCCCGAGGCTTCGGGAGAAGACTTATGAAAACTAAAATTTTGAATTACCCAATTGTCACCCTGAGCGTAGTCGAAGGCTTATGAAAACTAAACTAGAATTTTACAAATAAGCGAATCTGAATTTAAGATTTAAAAAAATTGAATTTTATTTAGGAGCTATTTCCTGCTGTCCTTCCAAATCTTTTGTGCCGAACCCCGGCACAAAAGGATTTTCCCTCCCATCAGGGCTAGGGCATTCGGTTTCATAAGAAGATTTTTTGAAAAATTAATCAAGAAGAAAAGGTGGTTCGTGAAGAACTCTATATTCCTTAAAAACACATCCAAAAGAAGTTCCGTCAATTCCCTCAATTATATTCCAGCCCAATATTCCTTTATTGATAAGCTGATACAATTCATATTCAACAAACGCATCACTATAATTTAATTTTTGGTATTCAGTATGCGTTCTAATAAACTCTGAAAATTTCCATTGCGAAAATTCAATTTCATTTACAGCAATATCATAAGCATAAATAACGCCCTCTTTTTGAGCCGTACAACCGCTTCCGTGAAACCAATATTCAATTCCTTCAATAGTGCCTTTTCTTTCAAAATAGGTATGTGAAAACGAACATGGATTTATATCTTGTTTGTATTTTTCTTTTAATAAAGATTCAAAAGTTCTTATAAAATTGATGTAATCTTTTAAAATTTCTTCGATCATAGTTTCACATAAATATTGCTTTAACCAATCTTTTTATAACTTCAAACAACATATCGATAATTGCGATTCCTCCAATAACATAAACTTTCCAACTGCGAATTTTAGTCATTGAATCCATTTCTAAACCCTCTTTTTGTAATTTTTTAGATTCTTTTATATCGCCACTTCTGATCCACCAAATTAATAATGCAAAAAATATAATTCCCCCAAGTAGAACAAAAACATTTTCGTCTTTTATGTATTTCATTTATCTAACTATTCTCATTTTGTAAAAATAACGTTTTATATTTACCATAAGATATTGTTTGCTCTAGCTATCAATCTTTCTTTGTTTAAAATATAATACTTTTCTTACTTAAAATATTTTTTTTGATATCTTTACAGTCCTAAACACAAAGATTATGATATCAAAAAAACTTTTGCCCGTGCGGTATGGTGGCGGTATTGGAAACAACTGCAACGCACTTTGTGGCGTAGGACACCTTAGCTGTGCGGGTTCTTTTCCTAAACACAAAGATTATGAGTACAAACACACTTTCAACAGAAGCACAAACAAGGCTAGCAGATTTTTTCAACAACACGATCGATCCCGAAGAAATGTCCAGGGCAATTAGAAAACTAAATTATATAATTGCCTTAGGAATTCTGCGAGAAGACGCAACCCTTAAAAACGAACTCATGAACATTGAATACAGCTTTTTTTGGTTGAATGAATTAGCCGAAATTTTAAATCCTTATTTGAATTTGGAATAAGGTTTTGTCACTTTTTTTAGAATTAATAATAAATGCAAAACCTCGACTTTTTTAAAGGTCGAGGTTTTTTTTAGCAATATCTGCAATACTTACAGCACTTTAATTTGATTTGTTGACAGTGTAAATTCCGCCCACAAGTAAAATAACGCCCAGCCCTAAATAAAGGTATCCCTCTTGTTTACCAGATTCATTGGAAGCATTAATTTTTAGTCCTAAAAAATTAATTTCTTTTGTATTATCAGCTATTTTGTTGATACCTATATATCCCACACCCAGACTAATAACGATTAGAATTATTCCTATTATTTTTGATGGATTCATGTTTTTTAAATTTAATTGTTTCTCTAATTTAAGAAAAATATTTTTCAATCAGATGATAATATTCATTTTATCCTAATTGATGAGGGAACATGAAACTCTTCAATCCCAAATAAATACTTTAGAAAATAGCTTTTTTGGCTGAATGAATTAGCCGAAATTTTATATCCTTATTTGAATTTGGAATAAGATTTCATTAGAATTTTATATAAATTGAAAAACCTCGATTTTTTAAGATCGAGGTTTTTGGTAAAATTAGTAATTGCTCAATGAAAAATTATACTTTATATCTTGTATCTATCTCCTTGAAGGACGCTTCAAGCTTATTTTCCATTAATTCAAGAAAATCGGTGGTTTTAGATAAGTTACTCTGTAAAAAATATGACTCTCTTGAATATTCTAAGATTTCATCCCTAAAATTTTCAATGATAGAAATTATAATATCTCTCATTTTTTTTATTGACATTATTTCTAAATCAAAATCCTCTGCTAATAATAAGTCCTTACTTCCATGTCCAATTGAATTTCGGTTAGCTAATAGATGGTTTTCAATAAATTTTTCTCTTGCTTCGTATTGCTTTTTATAACTTAATCCAATTATTTCATGAATATTTCTGAAAACTGAGGGATTCAAATTATCGTGAGTATCTATTAAACTTTTATCTCTGTCACTATCAATATCAATTTGTATTATTTTATTTAATTTAAGACCGCCTAATTCATTAAATTTCGATATCAATTTCATCTCATTAGAAATATTTAATGTACTAGAAGACTTTAACACCTCCTTTGATAGACCTTTTAAACATATTGCTCTAAAATTTTCCGTCAAATCGGAAACTTTATGTTTATTATCAACTACATATTTAAGGTAAGATTTACTAGTTTTTTTTATATAACCTTCCCAATGTGCGTATAATAACAAGATAATCGACTTTAGAAGAACCTTGCTCTCTTCTTTTTCAGCAATAAGTATTAAATCAGAAATCTCTTTTTTTCTCCAAGTCCAATCTTCAATTAAGATATCCTCAAGCTTACTATAAACCATGATTTCCAAAAAAATCATTAGAAAATTGAATCATGCCTTGAATTCTTGACAGAGCTTTTTTTCCTCTTGTAGAATTTTCCAAATATTGAGGTTCAGAATAAAGTTTAATTATTTTTTGTTTAAGAAAATCTAAACCTTTTTCTTCATAAAAATCAATATTCAAAGCTAAACCTGATAAAATAGCCTCAAAACTAGATTGTAAAAATGCACCTTCAAAATCACCTTTTTCTGGATTAAATTTTCGGAAGGAAAATTCTCCTAGTGTAGCAAATAGTAAATCAAAAACTCTTTTAAATACTATAATTTCATCATCTAATATAAAATTTTCATCAGTAATTACATTTGAAGTTTCTTTATCTATAAAATCTGAAAGAAGATCTGACGTTACATTATAATTAGCAAAATTAATTTGGTTTCGCTTAGCTATAAAATATCTTAGAATTAATTCCATTGGAAATTCAATTTCATTTTTAGCTTCTGTAAGTTTAATAGCATTTTTGAAATTGTCATAATTTTTTAACGAATCTATTTTTTGATAAAATAGTTCGTCAAGCATTATTATCAGGCAATTTCTAATTTCTTGAGGCTCTAATACTACAGCACCAGTATTTAATCTTTTAAATAATTCATACTGAGCTTGCACATTATCTTCTACCAAAATAATTTTCAAATCAAGTTTTGACATTTTAATTATTCTTTGTGCATCTGCCCCTAATGTTTCCCAATCAAGTCCTTCAATAGCTGGTAACTTTTCAGTAAAAGTAAATTTAAATGGAGGTTTAACATTGCCTTTCGAATCCTTAACTTCAAGCATTCCCATAACTTGAAGAATAGTTGAAATCCTTTGTAAACCATCAACTATTGTCCATTGGGAACCTTTTTTTTGTGCAATAAATATCGGTGGTGTAGGAATGCCCATAAGTAAAGATTCTATAAATCTTGTTTTTTGATCATCTTCCCATCTGAATAGTCTTTGATATGAAGGAAATAACTCTATATCACCATCTTTATAGACCTGAACGATTTCTCTTATTGCCATACTAAAATTATCAGTTTTAATTTCCTTTCTAATTTCCTGTATTTGACTTTGAAGTTCAATATTTTGTGCGACTACGTCTAATGCCATATTTCTTATTTTAAAATTGCTTCAATTTCGTAATATTCATTTATTATAAAATTTACATTTTCCATTGAAAAATCATTTGAAGATATCATTTTACTTCCAATTTCTTGAATATCGTTTAGCGTTGGGAACTTCATTTCTCTTAGTTCGGTCGCACTTACGTTCACATTACCATTAAATATTTGAAAATATGTATCAAATAATTCGCTATTTAATAATGCCGATAATCCTGCAACTTCCTTTTTTTCTAAATTTCCATTTTTTCTGTAAATATAATTTACTTTATTTTCAACACCTATAAAATTCGATTCGTAATTACTACAGAAATAAGGTGCGGCAATAAGCCTACTCTTATCATCTTTAGTACTAAATCTTCGTAACAAAACGTAATTCTTATTAGGTATAAGTATAGATTTTGAAGATTCTACTATTTTTATAAACTGTCCTTTATTCTTTAATAAAATAGGCCAATCAAGCGCCATTTTATTAATATTCTGCAACCAAAAAAGCGGTGCAAAAAGAATAGTTTTACTATTATTCTTCTCCCTAATATAATTTAAAGATCGAAATGACACAACGGGTCCTGTTGATATATGAATATCAAAATTGATTAAATTATCATGCCATGAATTCACCAAATTGAAAATTTGCTCTTCTTTGTCATTAGTTGGCAAATGAAGAATTTTTTCTTTTGATTTTAAATTTATTAATTCAGAAAAAGAAAAACATTTTATTCTTGGACTATAAATGTCTTTTATCCCAAAACTGGAAGATATTATTACTTTTCTATCGGGATTAATATTTGTTTTTACTGCCTTTAAAATTACTGTTTCTTGAAGTACACTATCACGATTGAAAGTATCTTTTCGAGAATTAAACAAATGAATTTTTTCTAATTGGACTGTATTAAAAAACAATCCTCGAAACATTTTAAAATAATTACCTGAAGCAAAACTTCTTGGAGTAATAAAAATCAACTCTCCATTTTCTTTTAGCAATTTGGAAGAAATTCCCATAAAAATTGAATAGATATTAATTTGTCCACCGACTATTTTTTTTGCTAAAATTGCTCGTTCATCATTTTTAGAAAGTTTAAAATAAGGTGGATTAGAAATTACAACATCAAAATTATCATGTTGAATATCTATATTCTCTAATGCTTCTGCCTTATCTAAAATAAAATCTTTTAAGTGTATTAAAAAAACCAAATCAATTCCTTTAATTTCAAGCCATTTTTTTAAGTATAAAAAGGATTCATTAGAAAATGAAATTAAATCTTTATCTGTTTCATATGCAACAACATTTATAAATTTTAGATTTTTATTTTGTTTAACTAAATGTTCTATTAATGCACATGTTAATACACCAAAACCACACCCTGGATCTAATATTCGAATACTATCGTTTTCTAATGTACAATATGATGCCATCAGATGAGCAATTGGTGTTGGAGTGAAAAACTGCCCGTTATTTTTTTTGTGCTCTTGTGTGACCTTTTTAGCATAAAAAGTTCCTAGCCGATCGGAATATTCACTGGGTAATTCTTCAAAAAAAGGTAATATTTCTGTATTTTGATTCATATGATTGCAAAGTTACATTTTTTAACCTCTTCGACATTAAACCACGAAATAACTTTTAAGCAATTTCTAAAAAAAAATACTTAACAAATATCAAATGATTACAAATTTACTTACTCCTTGTCTTAATATTATAAAAACAAAAAAAGCCCAACCAAAAACAGTTGAGCTTTCCCATATATTAAATCAAATAAATCTATTTCTTCTCCTTCAACAACTTCTCTAATTTCTCTTTCGTTTCCGGAATTGCTTTTAGCGTTAAAGCTTTTTTGAAGATTTCAATGGCTTTTGCGTTATCTCCTTTTTCAAGATATAAATCGCCAAGAGAATCATAACAATTGGCACTTTCAGGATAATTTGTGGTGTTGAGTTTAAATAAGGTTTCGGCTTTTGCTAATTGTTTCTTGCCCATCATTTGGTAACCTAAATTGTTAATCTGACTTTCGCCTGGTTTTACGATATAGCCCATGTTTTCAGAAACATTTTTGTAATGCGCTACCAATAAAGAATCTAATTTAAAATCAGGATTTTTTAATTCGCTGTCGTAAATTTTAAGTTTGTAGAATTCAAAAATAAATCGAAGCGCATCATATTCTCCAATCAAACGAACGGAAGGATGATTGTCATCTTCATAAAATTTATACTTAAAACGCAATTGGTTCTTTTTGTTTTTAGAAAGGTCTTTAATAAATTCTAAATTACTGCGAAGAAGTGCCGTAGTTCCGCTTGTATCTTTTTGAACGCTCAAGGTGTCAATGCCTCTTTCTAAACGGTTTGCCATTGCCATATACAATGTTTTTCCTTTATAATTTTGAGTCGGTAAAATCGTTTTGGCCTCTTGCACGACTTTCCTGTTGTTCCACCACAGCGAAGCATCAAGAGAAACATACGAATTAAACAATTTTGGATTATGCAAAAAAGTATTCATAACTGTAAGACCGCCAAGCGAATGACCAATAAAAGTTTTATATGATGTTGTTGGGTAATTGGCATCTATATACGGAATCAGTTCTTTCTCGACATACGACATAAATTTCTCGCCGCCGCCCACAACATCCGGCAATTCCTTATCTGTGCCGGTTGTTAAATCGACAAGTCTGTTTTTGTGCAAAATGCCCACTACGATCATGGGCGGGCAAAGATTCGATTCTTCCATGTGTTCTGTAATACTAACAACGGTATTGAAATTCTCACTTCCGTCCAGCAGGTAAATAACCGGATAATTTCCTCTGTCTTTGATTTTATTTCCTCCGTTACTATTTGGGATGTGGATCCAGACTTTGCGTTCCTGTCCTAATATTTTTGAAGAGATGGTTTCTTCAAATCCTGTTGTAAAAGGACTGTTTTCCTGTGCCTTTACGCCAAAAGAAAGCAGTAAAAAGGCAGCAGAATAAAAAAATGTTTTCATAGTTTTTTAAGATTAAATGTTTGATTGATGATTAAAATTCTACAAAACAATTTTGGAGAATTTCGAAGCAAACTTAACCAATTAATCATGAAACTTTTTCTACATTTTGAACCTTTGCAGGATTGAAGGGCTTTTTCCGAAATAATGATTTTTTGAAAATAAATTTTTCATTTTCCGTATATTTATATGCAAATAAATCTGATTTTAGCGTTACCAAATAAAATGCTTTCCTAAAAACTTTCTTTAAATGAACAAAAATATAATCGCGCTGTATGAAATCGCTCAAAAAGAGTCGCGAAAAATAATCGGTTTAATGTCCGGAACTTCACTTGATGGTCTTGATATTGCACTTTGCGAGATTTCTGGCGCGGGAAAAAATACAGATGTAAAAATCCTTGAATTTGAAACCATCAATTATTCCGAAGATATAAAAACCGAAATCCGTAAAGTATTTGCTCAGAAAACAATCGATTTTCAACATTTTGCTTTGTTAAACGAATGGATCGGAATTCTGCATTCCGGAATGGTCAACGATTGTCTCACAAAATGGAATGTTTCAGCAAGCGAAGTCGACTTAATCGCCTCGCACGGACAAACGGTTTTGCATGCTCCGAAGTTTTTGCATGGACAGGAAAAATTTCCGAACGCCACTTTGCAAATTGGCGATGGCGATCATATTGCGGTAAAAACGGGAATTATAACTCTGTCAGATTTCAGGCAAAAACATGTTGCTGCAGGCGGTGAAGGCGCGCCTTTGGCTGTTTATGGCGATTATTTATTTTTCAGCAAAAAAGACGAAAACCGAATTATGCTGAATATGGGCGGAATTGCAAATTTTACTTATTTGCCCGCATCTCAAAACGCCGGCGACGTTTTTGTAACCGATACCGGAACCGCAAATACTTTAATCGACATTTACACCAAACATTATTTTCCCGAAAGAAGCTACGATAAAAATGCCGAAATTGCCCAAAAAGGAACCGTAAATCCCGAACTTTTAAGGGAATTAAAAAGCAATGCTTTCTTCCAGAAAAGTTTCCCGAAAACAATTGGTCAGGAATTGTTCAATTTTGATTTTGTACAAAATGCGCTTTCAAAAACGAACCTTCAATCTATTTCGGCACCAGATTTGCTTGCGACTTTAACAAGGCTTAGTGCAGAAACAATTGCAGAAGCGATTTTGTTTGTAGTAAAAAATACAGGAGCGCCAATTGAAGATTTTAAAATTTATATGTCGGGCGGCGGCACAAACAATCCGTTATTAGTCAAATGGCTAAAAGATTTATTATCCTGCCAGTTTTACAAAAGTGACGATTTAGGGATTTTAAGCGATGCCAAAGAAGCGGTTTTATTTGCGCTTTTAGCCAATGAAACGCTTGCGGGAGGCGATTATGATTTTGGAACAAAAAAAGGAATTCCCTCCGTAACGATGGGGAAAATTTCGTTTCCTGATTAAGGTTGTTTTTTGCCACTAAGGCGCTAAGGCACAAAGTTTTTTTGCCACGAATTGCACAAATTTTCGCCGAATTTTTTGTTCAATTTTAATAAAAAATCTGCCGAATCTGCCAAATCTGCGAGAGAGATTTTTTTGCCACAGATTATAGGATTAAAATGATTTTGTTTCACGCAGATTTTGCAGATTTAAGCAGATAGAATTGAGATTTTATAAATTAATCTGTGTGCATCTGCTTAAATCTTTTTCAATCTGCGTGAAATACAATTAAAAAATCTGTCTGAATCATTTAATCTTTAGCTAAGATTTGTTTCACGCAGATTCTGCAGATTTAAGCAGATATAATTTAGATTTTATAAATTAATCTACGCGCATCTGCTTAAATCTTTTTCAATCTGCGTGAAATGCATATTAAAAAAATCTGTGCTAATCTTTTAATCTGTGGCTAAAATTTTCTCTCGCAGATTGGGCAGATTAAGCAGATTTTTTTTAATAAAAAGCTTAGTGCCTTAGCGCCTTCGTGGCAAAAAAACACGCTCTCAACACATTATTAATATTTTTCGTAAATTTATTCAAAAACAAACACATGAAAATCAAATAAATAACGTTCAAATTATAATTCCGTAATTATTTATTATAGTCCGTTAAAAAAACTATTTTTGATTTCTGTTTAAAAAAGATTGAAATGCATAAAAACCAGCACCTCATATACTCTATCATATTTTTACTATTATTTGGATGGAATTCCAATTCGCAGGAAAAAGTCACACATCCTAAAAATGAATTTAGAGGCGTCTGGATTGCAACCGTTGTCAATATCGACTGGCCAAAAACAGCAACCGACGGCGTAGAAAAAGAAAAAGCTGATTTTATTGAAATTTTAGACGCTTATAAAAAACTAAATTACAATGCCGTAATCGTTCAGATTCGAAGTGTTGGCGATGCTTTTTATCCAACAGAAATGGCTCCGTGGTCGCGTTTCCTAACCGGAAAAGAAGGTCAGGCTCCGGCTCCGTATTACGATGCTTTGGCGTGGATGATTGAGCAGGCACATACAAGAGGTTTTGAATTTCATGCCTGGATGAATCCGTATCGTGCGACTTTCGATTTAAACAAAAACCTTTTGAGTCCAAATCACGACATTTTCAAACATCCGGAATGGATGATCGAATACGGCGGAAAATTATATTATGATCCCGCTTTGCCTGAAGTTCAGACGCATTTAACGAAAGTGGTAAAAGAAGTGGTTGACAAATACGATATTGACGCGATTCATTTTGATGATTATTTTTATCCGTATGCTGTTCCGGGAAAAGTGTTTAATGATAACGCTTCCTTCAAAAAATACGGTTCAGGTTTAAGCCTTGCCGATTGGCGTCGTGCGAATGTGAGCAATTTTGTGCACACGATTTCGACCACTATAAAAGCAAGCAAACCGTGGGTTCAATTCGGAATTAGTCCGTTTGGGGTGTGGAGAAACAAATCGACAGATCCAAAAGGTTCTGAGACGCAATCGACTTCAAATTATGATGATTTATACGCTGATCCCGTTTTATGGATGGATCAAAAATGGATCGATTACATTATGCCACAGCTTTATTGGAGCATGAATAATCCACGAGCTTCTTATTCGAAACTGGTAAAATGGTGGTCTGAAAATTCTAATAATACGGCACTTTACATTGGTCACGCTTCTTATAAAATTAGAGGAGACGGCGACAAAAGCTGGAATTATGTAAACGAAATTCCAACTCAGATTGATTATGCGAGAAGTTTCAAAAAAGTGGGCGGAAGTGCTTATTTCAGCTCAAAATGGTTCATGACCAAAAACTTCGATGTTGTTCGTCTTTTAGAAGAAAATCAATATAAATATCCTGCGCTTCCGCCTTCAGTTCCTAATTTAAGGCGAATTGTAATTGATATTCCTACTGTAAATGAATTTTCAAAAGACAGTCTGAAATATTATTTCAACATCAAATCGCCGCTAAATACGAAAGTTCGTTATATGGTGGTTTACGGTGCAGATCATATTTCGAGAATCAATACCAACGATGCAACCCAAATGATTGACAAGATTTTGGTACATGAAATCGATGGTACAATCTCATTTTCTATTCCTGCCGAAAAAATGAATCAGTATAAAGCTTGCGCTGTAACATTTATTGATTATTTTGCGAACGAAAGTACCCCAACTACTATCGACACAAAAAAGACATTTAAAATCTATATACCTGCGCAACCGAATGAAAACAGATAATAAACCTTGGTTTTGGATTCCGTTATTGAACTTTGCCTCTGGCCTGCCTTACGCCGTAATAATTTCCGTTTCGGTTATTATGTACAAAAATCTTGGAATTTCAAATGAAGACATTGGCGTCTACACCAGTTTATTATATCTTCCGTGGGTTATAAAACCACTTTGGAGTCCGTTTATTGAATTGAACGGAACCAAAAGAAAATGGTTTTTATCGATGCAATTAATTATTTCGATTGCATTTTTATTAGTCGGTTTTACGGTTCCCGCAAGTGGATTTTTCATTACGACTTTGGCTATATTTTGGGTCGCCGCTTTCGCATCAGCTTCCAATGATATTGCCAGCGACGGTTTTTATTTATTGATTTTACCAAAAGAACAACAATCTTTCTTCCTCGGAATCAGAAGTACTTTTTACCGACTTTCCCTTTTAGCCGGAAATGGATTAATCGTTTTGTTTGCCGGATATTTAGAACATAAATACGGAGACAATACAAAAGCGTGGTCGTATACGATGATTGCAGTTGGTTTATTAATGACTTTTATAACTGTTTATAATTTTATTTTTACGCCAAAAAATGAATTAAATGCAGTTGAAAATAAAGAAGTTCATCACCATCAAAACTTTGCAACGATCTTTGTAAGTTTCTTTAAGAAAAAACAAATCGGAATAGTATTGGCTTTTATTTTATTGTTTCGTTTAGGAGAATCACAATTGCTTAAAATGCTAAGTCCGTTTTTATTAGACGCTAAAGATCTTGGCGGAATGGCTTTAGATACAGAAGCTGTTGGAATAATTTACGGCACTTTTGGTGTTGGCGCTTTAACTTTAGGCGGAATCTTGGGTGGAATTGCTATTTCAAAACAAGGACTTACAAAATGGATGTTTCCGATGTTTTTAGCGATGCACCTTCCTATTATCGGATTTATTTTACTGGCTTTTTTCCATCCTTCTTCAATTTATTATATTTATGCCGTTGTAATTTTAGAACAATTTGGTTACGGTTTTGGTTTTACTGGGTTTATGATGTTCTTAATACATGTTGCCGAAGGAGAATCAAAAACAGCACATTATGCTCTTGCAACCGGATTTATGGCTTTAGGAATGATGCTGCCGGGAATGTTAAGCGGTTATATACAACAATATTTAGGCTATCAGCACTTTTTTATCTGGGTTCTGCTGGCGACAATTCCGGGATTGATTCTCTCCCGTTTTTTAATTTTCCCAAAAGATTTTGGGAAAAAATCAGAAGAAGTTTAACCCCAAATCAAACATCTGAAATATGGAAATCAATGAAAATTTGCAAAACGAACGCAATCTAAAAGGAGCTGAGTTCGAAAAAGAAGGAAATTTTGAAAAAGCAATTGAAGTATATGAAGAAAATGTAGCGGAAAGCTTTAAAGGAAATCATCCTTATGATCGACTGGCTACGATCTACAAAAACCAAAACGATATCGATAACGAGATTCGCGTTTTAGAAAAAGCAATTGTTGTTTTTGAAGAAATCACACTCGAAGATCGTCTGGAAGGTTTACCAAAACTTTTCCGTTTTAAAAACCGACTGGAGAAAGCATTACATACTAAAGCACAACTTGCTAAACTTGCCAAACAAAAGAAAAGTAAGCTTTAACAATAAATAAATTTTACCGCATTTATCATGAACCGTTTAAAAAGAACCAACTCTGACGACATTGATTTTATAAATCTGGTTAGATTACTTGACCAGGATTTAGCCATCAGAGACGGAGAAGATCACGCCTTTTATAATCAGTTTAATAAAACAGATAAAATAAAGCACGTTGTCGTTTTTTATGAAAATGATATTGCCGTAGGCTGTGGTGCTTTTCGGGAAAAGGAAAGTGACAAAGTTGAAATCAAACGTATGTTTGTGCATCCTGATTATCGAAAAAAAGGAATTGCATCGTCCGTTTTAAAAGAACTCGAAATCTGGGCTGCAGAAGTTAAGTATACCTACACCATTCTGGAAACCGGAAAAAACCAGCCGGAAGCCATTAATTTATACCAAAAACTAGGTTATACTATAATTCCGAATTATCCTCCTTATGAAAACGTGGAGAATAGTGTTTGCATGAAAAAGACTTTATAATAATGAAAACGACAGCCGAAGCATTAAAACAAAAAGTGGGACAATTTTTTTTCCCCGCTGTTTTTATAAACGATACCGAAGAAAATATTCAGGAAACCGAACGTTTAATAAAAGAACACAACATTGGTGGATTGACTTTTTTTCACAGTCGGGCGAGCGCTGCCACAAATTATGAAAGCAAGAAAAAAGTTGTTTTCAATGATGATAGTTATCAAAAAATTAAAGACTTAATTGTTCGTTACCAAAAAGCCGCTTCTACGCCACTTTTAATAAGTATTGATGCAGAATGGGGTTTGGCGATGCGTATCGAAAAAACACCCCAATATCCGTACGCGATTACACTTGGTGCTTTGCCTGAAAGTAAAGCTGATTTGGTTTACGAAGTTGGAAAACAAATTGGCCTGGATTTAAAAGCTGCCGGAATTCACTATAATTTATCGCCTTTGGCAGACATCAACAATAATCCGAATAATCCGGTTATTGGGTATCGTTCTTTTGGTGAAAACAAAAAGAAAGTGGCTGATTTTGCTGTTGAATATTTAAACGGAATGTCGGAAGTGGGTATTTTAGGCTGCCTGAAACACTTTCCCGGACACGGAAATACCAATGTTGATTCGCATTTGGGATTACCGGTTTTAAATGAAACCCTTGAAGAATTATTAGAAAACGAATTATATCCGTTCATTAAAGGAATTGAAAATAATGTTGATTCGATTATGATTGGACATTTGGCGGTTCCGAGTTTGAATGACGGAAAAAATACATCGGCAACTTTATCAAAACCTATAATTCAAACCCTTTTACGTGAAAAATTAGGTTACGATGGTTTGGTAATTTCTGATGCTTTAAACATGCACAGTGTTTCTAAATTATATGAAACAAAAGGTGAACTGGAATGGGAAGCGTTCAACGCAGGAAATGACATCTTGTGTTTTGCCGAAAATGTTCCGGAAGGAATCGAAGCTATTCTTAAAAATGCTTCACCGGAAAGAATCGAAGAAAGTTTCAATAGAATCTTGAAAGCGAAGGAAAAAGTAGGTCTTTTAAACAATTCTTTTGCTGCGACTGGAGAATTAAACTTCAAAAAAGCTTCGGAATTAAATCTTGAAATTGCCGAAAACTGTATTACAAAAATTATTGATAATCAGAATTCGGAGCTAATTTTTGAAGCTCAAAAAAACAATAAACTAGCAAAACTGAGCTTCTATAAAAATACCGAAAATACTTTTTTCAAAACATTAATTTCAAAATTACCTTCACCGGAATTTGCTTTTGAAAATTTAGAAAATTCTGATATTTCATCTATAAAAAAAGAACTTGAAAATTTCGAAACTATTCTTATTTCTTTATTTGTTCCGAAAGCAAAACCTTTGAATAATTTTGAAGTGAATGATGAAGTTTTGGATTTACTGTCGGAATTACTTCAAACCAAAAAATGTATTATTTATGTTTTTGGAAATCCGTATGTTTTGCCATTAATTCCGCATCTTTCTAAGGCTTCAGGATTAATTGAGGCGTATCAGGATTTTGAAGAATTTCAAAAAATTGCAGGAATTCAACTTCTTGAAAATAAAAATTATTCCGGAAGCTTACCCGTAAATATTGACCTTCAATAACTTACAATTTTAAATAGCGAAAAACTATCAACTTATAAATATTAATAATCACATCTTATTATAACTACTCTTACTTATACCCTACTTTTGCACCAAATAAATATTTAACTTAAAACGAAAAATATGTCTTTAGTAGGAAAAAAATTCCCAAGTATTGCAGTAGATGCTATCTCAGAAATGGGTGATAACTTAAAAATCAACATTTTTGAAGAAGCAGTAAACAACAACAAAAAAGTATTATTGTTTTGGTACCCAAAAGATTTCACTTTTGTATGTCCAACTGAATTACACGCCTTTCAAGCTGCATTACCAGAATTTGAAAAAAGAAATACTATCGTAATCGGAGCTTCATGCGACACAAACGAAGTACACTTTGCCTGGTTAAACACTCCAAAAAACAACGGTGGAATCGAAGGTGTTACTTACCCAATCTTAGCGGATACAAACCGTAACTTATCTAACATTTTAGGAATTTTAGATATTGATTCTACAGAATACAGCGAAGAAACTGATTCAGTTATCATCGAAGGTTCAAATGTAACTTACAGAGCTACTTACTTAATTGACGAAACTGGAAAAATTTTCCACGAAAGTGTTAACGATATGCCATTAGGACGTAACGTAAACGAATACTTAAGAATGGTTGATGCTTACACGCATATCCAGGAAAAAGGTGAAGTTTGTCCTGCAAACTGGGAAGCTGGAAAAGAAGCTATGTCTGCAGACAGAGTTAGTACTGCTGAATACTTAAGTGCAAACTAATTTTTTATAAAGGTACAAAGGTTCATAGGTACAGAGTGACAAAGGTTTTTTGTTACTATCACAAAGTTTAAAACTTTGTCCCTTGAACCTTTGCTACTTTAACTCCTAAAACATACGGTAAAGATTAAACAACAAAGCCTTTTTGTTGCAATATTTTATGAAGTTTTAAAAACTTTGTCACTTTGAACCTTTGCCACTTTGAACCTTAAAAAATAAAAACTATGTTAATCGACTTAAACGAAGATACGTTAGCAGATTTAGTTGCTAAAAACGAAAAAGTAGTAGTACAATATTCAGCTTCATGGTGTGGAAATTGCCGTATTATGAAACCAAAATTCAAAAAATTAGCAACAGAAAATGAAGCTATCACTTTTGTTTTGGTTGATGCTGAAAATTCTCCGGAATCAAGAAAATTAGCCAATGTAAGCAACTTGCCTACTTTTGCCACTTTCGTAAACGGACAATTAGTTGGGGAAACTCAAACCAACAAACAAGAAGTTTTAATCGACCTTGTAAACGCAATTGCTTAATTCATCATTAAGTTTTGTCAAAGTTCAAACTTTTACAAAGCTCTAAAAACTCCACAAAATGAAATTACCAGTAATAAAGCAATTAACGCAATTTATCGAAGAAAACGATCAGGATTATATCATTGAAACGATTGAAGTTCTGGAAGCGATGACTGAGATTCCTTCTCTAAAAGACGAAGAATTAGATGTAATTGGCGAATTAATTTCAAATATGTACGGTGCGCTTGAAGTACACAAAATGGTATCTCAGGGTACAGACAAAAAAGAAGCATTGAATGCGTTCATGAAACGTGTTTTGGGTTCTATCGATAAATAATACACCTCTCTTTCAAAAAAATAAAAAAACATGACGGAAAAGCGTTTCTAATTTTAGGGACGCTTTTTTTTTGTTTTCGGTTTTCAGTCTCAGTTTTCGGTCTCAGTTTTCAGGCTTTCTTTTGTCACACACGCAGACAAAAAATCCGTTTAAATCAGTGTTATCCGCGTTCCATCTCTCATCAAAACGAGAAAGACAAATTGGAATGTTTATATCATAAAATGCTAAATTATTCGTTATCTTAAAACTAGCCTAATTGTGATGACAACGCCTAACAAATACTTTTAGATTCAAATATTAATCCTTACTTTTGAACCTCATAAAAAATAAAAAATCATGGCTTCAATAACATTAGGAGGAAATCCTATTCATACTTCAGGAGAATTACCAACAGTGGGATCACAACTTGCTGATTTCAAATTAATACAAAATGATTTATCAGTAGCTTCTTTAAGCAATTTTGCCGGTAAAAAATTAGTTTTAAATATTTTTCCAAGTATTGATACAGGAACTTGTGCCACTTCTGTTAGAAAATTCAACGAAAGTGCCAGCAATTTAGAAAACACGACTGTACTTTGTATTTCAAGAGATTTGCCATTTGCCCAAAAACGTTTTTGTGGAGCTGAAGGTTTAGCAAATGTGGTAAACTTATCTGATTTTCAAGCAGGTACTTTTGGTAAAACAAATGGTTTAGAAATCCTTGACGGACCTTTGGCAGGTTTGCATTCAAGAGCCATTATTGTAGTTGATGCTGACGGAAAAGTGCTTCACACAGAACAAGTTGCTGAAATTGCAAATGAGCCAAATTACGAAGCAGCTTTAGCAGCACTTTAATATTCCTATAATGGCATTTGAAAAAGATAATACTTTTGTAACAGGCCGGTTAAAAAGCATGACCTATGCTTTTAACGGAGCTGTTAAATTAATAAAAACAGAACACAGCATTATGGTTCAATTCTCTTTGGGAATTATCATGACAATTGCCGGGTTCTATTTTCATATTTCACAAACTGAATGGCTATGTCAAACCTTAGCCATTGGTTTAGTTTTAAGTGTTGAAGGATTGAATACGGCAGTAGAAAAAATTGCCGATTTTATTCATCCTGATTACAGTAAAAGAATCGGATTTATTAAAGATATTGCTGCAGGGGCGGTATTTTTTGCCGCAATGACTGCAATAGCAATAGGTTTGATTATTTATATTCCCAAATTTATATAGGCAATACTAAACGCAAGAATGGCAAAAACAACCAAAAAAGATACTGCAGGCAAAAAAACGGAACCAAAAGAAGGAATTGTAAAATCCTGGAAACCTAACAAACAGCAACGTTTTGTTATAGGCTGCCTTTTGATATTATTTTCTATTGCATTATTAGTTGCATTTATTTCCTTTTACGTTAACGGACAATGGCAATTAGACCAAAGTGCTGTTAGCCAGCTTGATGATCGAACTGAAGTAGTGCAAAACTGGCTTGGAAAATTCGGTGCCTATCTTGCTGATCTGATCGTATATAAAGGATTCGGAATTGCCTCTTTTATATTCGTGCGTTTGTTTTTCCTTACCGGAATGTTTTTGGCATTAGAGTTATCTCTTAGAAAGCTAAAAAGCATTTGGTTTTGGGATTTATTTGCCATTATTATCGTTTCTATATTATTTGGATTCTTTGCTACTTCTGCACCAGAATTGGGCGGAACCATTGGCTATGAATTAAACTTATTTTCACAGGATTATATCGGAAAAACAGGAACTTTATTAGCACTGCTTTTCGGATTAATTGTGTATTTGATTTTCAAAATAAAATTATCTCCGGAGAAAATTCAGTCGTATTTTGATTCTACTAAAAAAGAAATCAAATCAGAACTGAATGCTTTAAATACTCCAAAACCTGAAAGCGCTTACAACTTAGAAGAATTTGCTATTGAGGAAGAAGATCCTGAATTAGACAACATTCATCTAAAAACAGAAGATACTCAGTTCGAAATCAACAAAGAAGCTTTAAAACCTACTATTTCTAATTCATCAGAAATTGATTTGAATCCGATTTTAAAACCGGTTCAAATGAATATCAATCCGGTAACCGAAACGATTATTCACAGTGATGAACTGGTTATCGAAAAACCGGAAGAGGAAGATATTATCGAAGAAAATCTGGCTTCTCGTTTAGTTGCAGATTTTGGTTTATTTGATCCAACTTTGGATTTATCGAATTACAAATTCCCAACCATTGATTTATTAAAAGAATATTCAACTGGCGGAATTACGATTAATCAGGAGGAATTAGAAGAAAATAAAAACAAAATTGTAGATACACTTCGTAACTACAAAATTGAAATTGCGCAAATTAAAGCAACCGTTGGTCCATCGGTAACTTTATATGAAATTGTACCGGAAGCGGGAATCAGAATCTCTAAAATTAAGAGTTTAGAGGATGATATTGCTTTATCTCTTTCGGCATTAGGAATTCGTATTATTGCGCCAATTCCAGGAAAAGGAACAATTGGTATCGAGGTTCCGAACAAGAATCCAACTATGGTTTCGATGAAAAGTGTCATTGGTTCTGCGAAATTTCAGGAAGCTGAAATGGAATTGCCAATTGCTCTTGGAAAAACAATTTCGAACGAAACTTTTGTTGTCGATTTAGCAAAAATGCCTCACTTATTAATGGCGGGTGCTACCGGACAAGGAAAATCTGTTGGATTAAATGCCGTTTTGACTTCGCTTTTATACAAAAAACATCCGGCCGAAGTGAAATTTGTTTTGGTCGATCCGAAAAAAGTAGAACTTACGCTTTTCAATAAAATAGAAAGACATTATCTGGCCAAACTTCCTGATGCAGGAGATGCGATTATTACAGATAATGCAAAAGTGGTGAACACATTAAATTCACTTTGTACTGAAATGGACAATCGTTATTCGCTATTGAAAGATGCGATGGTGCGTAATATCAAGGAATACAACGAAAAATTCAAATCGAGAAAATTAAATCCGGAAGCCGGGCATCGATTTTTACCTTATATCGTTCTGGTTGTCGACGAGTTTGCCGATTTAATTATGACAGCAGGAAAAGAAGTCGAAATTCCGATTGCGCGTTTGGCTCAGTTAGCGCGTGCTATTGGTATTCACTTGATTATAGCAACTCAAAGACCTTCTGTAAACGTAATTACAGGTTTAATTAAAGCGAATTTCCCTGCAAGAATTGCGTTTAGAGTAACTTCAAAAATTGACTCGAGAACCATTTTAGATACACAGGGAGCGGATCAGTTGATTGGTCGTGGAGATTTATTATACACAAACGGAAATGATGTAACCCGTGTTCAGTGTGCTTTCATTGATACGCCTGAGGTTGAAAAAATTACAGAATTTATTGGTTCACAAAAAGCGTATGCCACGGCATATTTGCTTCCGGAGTTTGTTGGAGAAGAAACTGGCATTAATCTTGATATAGATATTTCTGAAAGAGATACTTTATTTAGAGAAGCCGCAGAAATTATTGTGAATGCACAACAAGGTTCAGCTTCTTTATTGCAAAGAAAATTAAAATTAGGATACAACAGAGCAGGTCGTTTGATCGATCAACTGGAGGCAGCCGGTATCGTTGGTCCGTTTGAAGGCAGTAAAGCGCGTAGCGTGAACATCTTAGATTTAAGTGCTCTTGATCAATTTTTTAACAATGAACAAAATTAAACCAATCATGAAAGCAAAAATTCAAGAAATCCACAACAATTCTATCAAAAACAGAACTATAAAAGGCTTGCAAATAGCTCTTTTATTTCTTTTGAGCTTTACCTCTATTCAGGCTCAGGATAAAAAAGCCAAAGATTTATTGAACGAGGTAACAGCTAAAATAAAAAGCTACGACAATATTGCTATTGATTTTAAATATTCTTTGAATAACTCAAAAGAAAATATCAACCAGGATAGCAAAGGAAATGTTATCATGAAAGGCAATCAATATGTATTGAATTTTATGGGTGTTACTAAAATTTTCGACGGACAAAAAACTTACACTATTGTTCCTGAAGATGAAGAAGTTACTATATCTAAAGTAAACGAAAAAGACGATAGCGCTATTACGCCTTCAAAAATGCTTACTTTCTTTAATTCCGGATATAAATACAACATGGATATTGTTCAAAATGTAAAAGGAAGAAAAATTCAATACATTAAATTAGCGCCTACAAACGCTAAAGATCAAAGAAAAGAGATTCTTTTAGGAATTGATGTACAAACAAAACACATCTATAATTTGATTGAAACAGGAAAAAACGGAACAAAAACTACTTTAACCGTTAATTCTTTTAAAACCAATCAGCCTTTATCAAAAAATCAATTTACCTTTGTAGCGAGCAAATATCCAAAATACTACATCAACAAATTAGATTAAACCAAGGTTGAAAATTTTAGACAAATACTTACTAAAAACATTTCTGATTACATTTACTACGGTATTTGTAATCCTTTTTTTTATATTCATTCTTCAGACTGTATGGCTTTTTATCTCTGAACTTGCAGGTAAAGACCTGGATTTGATACTGGTTGTAAAATTCCTGCTTTTCTCAATGCCCCGAATAATTCCGTTGGTTTTACCTTTATCGGTTTTATTGGCGTCTATCATGACTTTCGGGAATTTAGCCGAAAATTATGAGTTCGCAGCCATGAAATCATCGGGAATATCACTGCAGAGAGCAATGCGGGTTTTAATCATTTTTATTTTCGTATTGAGTATTGTTGCCTTTTGGTTTGCCAATAATGTGATTCCGTATGCAGAATATAAATTTGTTAATTTCAGGAAAAACATTGCTCAGGCAAAACCTGCCATGGCAATTGCCGAAGGTCAGTTTAATGATGTTGGCACTTATAACATTAAAGTAAACAAAAAATCCGGCGAGAACGGAAATATCCTAACCGGAGTTACGATTCACGAAAAAGCCAATAATTACGGGGAAAATAAAACCGTTATTAAAGCTAAAGACGGCGAATTAATTAGTAATGAAAAATCGAGTATTTTAAAATTGGTTTTAAATGACGGCTATTATTATCAGGATGTCACTCCAAAAAAATACGAAGACCGATCTAAACTTCCTTTTATCAAAAGTGATTTTAAAAAGCAGATTATCAATATCGATTTATCTGAATTAAATAAAACCGATGAGGATCAGGCAAGCGTAAGCAGCACGAACGGAATGTTGAACGTGAATGAGTTGCGTTATACTTTAGACTCTTTAAACAAAAACCTCAACAACGAAATAGTTTCTTTTTCTGAAAATATAAATCAGCGTGTTGGAATTAAATCGTCTCCTAAGGCTTTAAAACCACACTTGAAAAAGAAACCTTTGCCGGCCGATATTTTGTCTTTATATACCAATAAACAAAAGTCTGATATTTTAAAAATGGCCAGTAGCACTGTTACCAGTAACATCTACTCTATCGAATCTACTCAAAAAGATTTGAAAGACAAACAAAGAGAGATCAACAAACACTTAACAGCATTATACGAAAAATTCGTTATTGCTTTTGCGTGCTTTTTAATGTTTTTTATTGGAGCTCCATTAGGTGCCATTATCCGTAAAGGTGGACTTGGTTTGCCTATTGTATTTGCGGTTTTAATTTTTATTACCTTCCACTTTATCAATACTTTTGGGAAAAGACTTTCGCAGGAAGGCGGTATGACTCCGTTTATGGGTTCCTGGATGTCTTCTTTTATATTATTGCCATTGGCGGTCCTATTAACTTATCGTGCGACGAACGACAATGGATTAATAAATTTTGACGCCATTACAACTCCAATTTCACAACTGTTTCAAAAAATTTCCGAGCGATTTACTCCCGCTCAAAACACACAATAATTATGTCAACAAAAATACAACTCAATACCATTGAAGAAGCTATAGAAGATATTCGTCAAGGTAAAGTAATCATTGTAGTCGATGATGAAGATCGTGAAAACGAAGGTGATTTTTTGGCTGCAGCCGAAAAAGTAACACCGGAAATGATCAATTTTATGGCTACTCACGGACGCGGATTAATTTGTGCTCCATTAACAGAAAGCCGTTGTAAGGAATTGGATCTAAAACCAATGGTTTCTAATAATACAGATCACATGGAAACTGCTTTTACAGTTTCTGTAGATTTAAAAGGACATGGAGTAACGACAGGAATTTCTGCTGCTGACAGAGCTAAAACGGTATTGGCACTAACAGATGCAAATGTAAAACCACATGAATTAGCACGACCTGGGCATATTTTCCCTTTGGTAGCCAAACAAGGTGGTGTTTTAAGAAGAACAGGACATACTGAAGCTGCAATTGATTTTGCAAGATTGGCAGGATTTAAATCGGCTGGTGTAATTTGCGAAATTTTAAATGAAGACGGAACTATGTCTCGTTTGCCGGAACTTGTAAAAGTGGCTGAAAAATTCAATTTAAAATTAGTTTCTATTGAAGATCTTGTGGCTTACAGAATGCAACACGATAGTTTAATTGTAAAGAAAGAGGATTTTGACATTGAGACTCGTTTTGGAACTTTTAGATTAAGAGCTTACGAACAAACGACTAATAAACAAATTCACATTGCACTGACCAAAGGAACGTGGAATCTTGGCGAACCTATCTTAACCAGAATTCACTCTTCGCAGGTAAATAACGATTTATTAGGAACTTTAACCAACAATGCCGAGCAACAACTGGATGGTATGTTTAAAGTAATTAATGAAAACGGAAAAGGTGCTGTTATTTTCATCAATCAGGATATGCAGGCGGTAAATTTATTAAGCCGTATCTCTGAACTTAAAGCTTTACAGGCTGAAGGAACAATGAAAGCACCAAAAGTAATTATTGACAGTAAAGATTACGGAATTGGAGCTCAAATTCTGCATGATATTGATATTTCAAAAATTAGACTGGTATCGAATACAGAGCAAACTAAACGTGTTGGAATGATTGGATACGGCCTTGAAATAACTGATTATGTAAACTATTAATATGGGGACATTAGAAGAGAGAATTACTAAATCCGAGACTCATATATTTAAAGCTGTTTTTCCGAGTACGACAAATCACTATGATACTTTATTTGGGGGAACTGCGCTTCATCTTATGGATGAAGTTGCTTTTATTTGCGCAACGCGATTCAGCCGAAAAAAGGTAGTAACAATTTCAACGGGACAAATTGACTTTAAAAAAGCGATTCCGGCCGGAACTTTGATCGAATTAGTAGCAAAAGTTGTTAATGTTGGAAGAACGAGCTGTAAAATTCACGTCGATATTTTCATGGAACAAATGTATTCTGAACTTCGCGAAACGGTAGTTTCAGGAACTTTTTCGTTTGTTGCAGTCGATGAAAACAAAAAACCAACGCCGATTTTAGATTAATGACGTTATTTAACCTAAAATTGTTTTTAAAATAAATACTGATTATGAAGCACTTGAAAATTAATTTAAAATAATCAGTAAAAAAGCTTAAAAAAAGTTTTGATAACCGAAAAAGCGTCTTATATTTGCACTCGCAATCAGCAAATGATCGCAACATACTGGAGAAATGGCAGAGCGGTCGAATGCGGCAGTCTTGAAAACTGTTGACTGTAACAGGTCCGGGGGTTCGAATCCCTCTTTCTCCGCGGAATAAAAAAACCCCTGTAAACACAGGGGTTTTTCTTTTTTTGGGCGGAACTAAAAACTTCTTCACCTTAAAAAATTATTCTAAACAATAGAGGTCCTCAGAGTAACTAAAGTTTCTACGTCTTAATTACTCCAAAAATTCAGCTATAAACTTTGCAGTTTCATTTGGTTTTTCAGCAAGGATAAAATGTCCACATTCTTCTATTTTTTTCAGTTGTAAGTCAATTGTAGTGTTTGGTAATGACATTTCTAACATTCCATAACCGCTCCCGCCAATCCCAAGTACCGGCATATTTAGTTTTTTGTATGCTTTACTGTCTTCAATGTCCTGAGGAAAAGCCTGATACCAAGCATTTGACGATCGAATTGCGTCCCTGCTGTTATAAGCAAGTTGATAAACTTCTTTATCGAAATTACTAATGCTACTTTGTTCCACCAGTAAATTTTTAAATAGCCAGTCAATCACAATATTCATTCGTCCTTCAAGCAGATCTTCAGGAAGTTCCTTTACTTGATTAAATGATAACCACCAAGGATAAAGGTAATCTGCCCCCAGAATAGGCAACATTGGCAATTGGTACATTGCTTCGTCTGGATGCGGTGTATCTAACATAATTAGTTTAGAAGTCGATCCTGGAAAATTTGCTGCAAAACTAAAAGCCACATGAGCGCCGATATCGTGTCCACCAATGTGTACTTTTTCATATCCCAACTTCTCTACAAGCTCGAATACGTCTTTTGCCATATTCTTTTTTTCATAACCGTCAGCTGGTTTATCTGAACTACCCATTCCCCTCATTTCTATAACAATAACACAATATTTTTCTGCAAGGATTGGCATTACTTTATGATAGGCCCACCAAGTTTCCGGATAACCAGGAATTAAAATTAATGGTTCTCCTTGACCACCTTTAACGTAATGTAATTTTGTACCATTCACTTCTTCATAATTATTTACAAAGTTTGGTAGTGATTTAATTAGTTCTGCGTCTGTGTATTTCATCTTTTTTTTTATTTGCTACTGAATTCTATATCTTACATTGCAAAAATAAATACTAATTTTGTAACCTACAAGTATGAAGTATACTGTATAGTTAACATTTAATTTAAAACTAACATAATGAAATTGATAAATCAACTTTCCAAAGAAACAGGCATACCGATTGGAACAATTCGTTTTTACGAAAAAAGTGGACTGATTAAAGGTCAAACTAAAAATGAAGTAACTACCAATAATTATGTTTATTATGATGCTGAAACTATCGAAAAACTACGATTTATACAAATGGCCAAAGCAGTAGGTTTTACTTTGTCAGAAATAAAAGAGGTTGTTGATGCCTGGTATAAAAAACAAATTAGTAAGTCCGCAAAAATTGAAGTTCTAAATAAAAAATTATTACAAATAGAAGAAAAAATGAAAGAATTAAAAGCAGTCAAAAAGCAAATCGCACTTTGTAAATTAAATATTGAAAACGAAGTTGAGTAAATATTTTCGCTATGGGCGCTGCAATCATGGGTTCCCATTAACTTGCGAATATGCGTGAAAAAGTCACCAAACGAATCCAAATGTGGGTAGCTGTGTCTGATAAATTCACATAACATTTATCTTTTTTGCCACAAAATCAAAAACACAAAATTTGGCATTTCATAACAATATTAACTTTTACTATCTTACTAATAATTTTCTTGAAAAAAATTATTATCTTGTTCATAAAGCAGGAAGAGTATTAAAACATAGTGCAGTACAACTTTGCAAGATGGATTTAATATTTTTCAGAACACTGCAAGGATTTTACCAGAATTATAATATCGGCTTAAACTATGAATTGCATTATTATTGATGACGAAGAAATGGCAAGAGCCATCATAGAAAAAATAATTGAGAATATTCCGCAATTAAACTTATTGAAAGAGTTCTCAAATGCTATGGATGCCATTAAGTACCTGAATCAAAATGAGGTCGATTTAATTTTTCTGGACATCCATATGCCTGATTTTACAGGTTTTGATTTTATTAAAACTATTAAAAATCCTCCCAAAATTATACTGATAACTTCTGATAAAGATTTTGCTATTGAAGCTTTTGAATATGAATGTATTGTCGATTATTTAGTAAAACCTATTACAAAGGATCGTTTTGAGAAAGCAATTCAAAAAGTGAATGCGATGCCTTTACCTGCAACATCAGTGATTAACAAAAGCGCAGGCGTAGACAATGCAAACGAATTTTATATTAATATTGATCGTCGTTTAATCAAAATCGAATTTGCATCAGTAAATATAGTAGAAGCCAAAGGAGACTATATTCATATTAAGACAGAAAATAAAAACTATGTGGTACACTCTACCCTTAAAAAAATTGAAGACAAATTACCTGAAAGTTTGTTTTTGAAAGTGCACCGTTCGTTTATCATCAATACAAAAAAAATTATAGATATTGAGGATAATAGTGTCTTGATTGGTAAAGATGTTGTTCCGGTAAGTCGTGCTAATCGGCCTGATTTAATGAAGCGTTTAAATTTATTGTAGACCTTAATAAAAGGAATTAGATGTACATTTTACAGCTCAATTCTAAAAAATGACCATGTATAACTAAAGATTAGAAAATGGCAAATAAGGATTACTATAAGCCGTTTACAAAATGCTGCGTTAATTGTAAAATGTTTTCAAACTCATTTGCAGAGGTACTTATACCATTGAATAAATCATTTTCATATTCATGCGTGATATGATATTCTTTTTCAAGACCAAAAATTATTATTTTATGTTTTAATTTATGAACATGTTCTGCTGCATTTTTGTAGTTATGAGCTTCCATACTTTTATGATATGCTAATATTTCGAGCGGAAGTTCTTTTTTAATGATAGTGATCATTTTTTTCTTAAATTCATCATCATCTCCACAAATTTGATCTATATACGTTAAATTAGGCTGTTGCATAGTTTTTGGGTAAAGTAAAATAAAATGTTGTTCCAATGTTTTCCTTACTTTCAAGCCAGATGGAACCTTTGTAGTATTCTACAATTTTTTTGACTATCGAAAGTCCCACTCCTGAATTTTGATTATTGCTTTCTAATTTTGTAAAAATTTTAAAAATTTTGTCGTGGTATTTTTCAGCAATTCCTATCCCATTATCTTTAATATAAAATTCAAAATCATTCTCGTTTTCTTTACAGCCAATGTCAATCTGACCGTGGTTTTTATCATTATAATGAATGCTGTTTTCAATTAAATTTTGCATTAATTGTTTGAATCGCCATGTATTTCCGTGTATTTTAGGTAATTCATCGATTATTGAAATTTTAATATTTTTGGGAATATGAATTTCTCGTGTAATTTCATCAATTATCTGATTAAAATCAATTAATCTTTCTTCAGATTCTAATTTGTCTATTGTAGAATAAGCTAAAATTCCTTTAATTAGCAAATCCATTTTTTCGACATTAAGCAATACCTGATTTAACAAATTCAAACAACTTTCACTCATTACGTCTTTGTTCTCCTCAAGAACCCAATTAATCAACGTGTCTATGTTTCTTAGTGGCGCTTTTAGATCATGTGAAACGACATGAGCGTATTCATTAAGCTCTCTGTTTTGATTTTCCAGACTTTTTAGCAATTCTTCCCTGTGTTTATTCTTATTCATATTTCCATAGATTGCTATAAAAAACAAGTTCCTTTACTGTATTACTGCGAAATTATTTCATTTATACTCCAATATGTCAGTAGTTTTCCTATCCTGTCTACATATTCCTCGTATTTCAAAGGTTTTAAAATATATCCTGCAATACCAATTTTATAACACTCCATAACATCTTTATGATTATTGGAAGTAGTTAACATAATTGCGGGTATGAATTTTAAGGCATCATCTGTTTTTAAAATATTCAAAAACTCAATCCCGTTTAATTTTGGCATATTAAGGTCTAAAATGATAATGTCTGGCACTATCTCTTTCTTATTCAATATATCAAGTGCTTCTTCACCATTAGTTGCTTCGATAATTTGATGATTGAATTCTAATTTTTTTAGCACTCTATAAAATTTCATTACTTCTATTGCATCATCTTCTATTAGTAGAATATTTAAAGATTTTGACATTTTCTTATTTTTATTTTGATGTATACCAATAATAAATATACTTTACTAAACTTGAAACAATGACTTTATTCGTCAATTCTTCTTCAAGTGTCGGTGAATGGGAATTAAGTGTCGATGAATGAATATTTTTTTTCAATTCTTCGATAAAAAGTTTCTTATGTTAATTAGATTTAGGGATAAGGATCTCTTATTTTTTTGTACAAAATAGCGACGGCAAACACCATGAATATTTAAAAGAAAACTAAAAAATAGTATTATTTCCTTTTAATACCAATTTGTCTACACCTCAATTCCAATCAATTACAAGTCAGCAGTAAAGATTGAAGATTCATCGACAGCAAACTACCGTTCATCGAAAAATATAAACAAAATTTGAGTATCGACATAGATTTGTATCAGAATTAGGAACGAATCGAACAATAGTTTCAAAACAATTTAACAAATTTAGTTACCATTACAATTGCATTATTTAGTTGATTAGAATTCCTGAGTATTAACCATTTAAAAAAAACAAAATACATTTAAAAACAGTTAATATTATAGGTACTTCCTGAATTACATTGTCGTTACAATTGGAATTTTGCACATTTAAAATCTTTTTGAATTTCCCTACATCTTCAAAAAGAGTCGCTAAATACCGAAAACATGACGCCCTTTTTGCCCAAAGCCTGAGCTTTCTCCAAATTAAAAATTAGTAAAGGCAATGTAATTCTACTGAAGTAATTAAGGAAATTCAAAAAAAACTAGCAGTTGTACTCTTTTGGTAAAACAAAACAAAAACAAACACCTGTTTGATTGTTTTCTCTATTTTTCAAATAGATAGTACCTCCTAATCGCTCTACTATAGCTTTTATTGTGGATAAGCCAATGCCGGAATTTTTAGTATATTTTGGACCGACAGTTTCAAATAATTCAAATACTTTTTCCCAATATTCCTCTTGTATGCCTGGTCCATCATCTTCATAAATAAAAGAATAATTAGTTTCATCTTCTTCAAGGGATATCCAGACGTTACTTTGTTGTTTGTCAGTATGTTTTACTGTGTTTGACAAAAGATTTTGAATGATTTGAATAAAACCTATTTTAGAACATTTTATTACAGCATCGCAATTACTATAATGAATTTGCGCCGGAATATGTAAAGCATTATTCCCCACTATATATTGAATAATTTCTTGTACATTAAAATAATCAAAACAAATTTTTTCATTGCTTACTTTGGTATATTCTAAAATCCCATTGATTAAAAATTCCATGTATTCATTTCTGGAATAAATTAAATCGATCCATTCCTCTAACGTAGTGTTTTTTATAAGCTCTTTATGATCCTCTTTTATAAAAGTTATCAAAGAGTTCACACCTTGGATTGGAACTTTTAAATCATGAGTTAGTCGATAAGCAAATTGATTCAATTGCACATTTTTTTTCAAAATTTCATCATTCAGACTTTCTAAAAGACTATTTTTTTTTCGAAGTTCAAATTGAGAAATTACCTGGTTTGCCAATGCCTTTAATGATTCTTTTTGGCTGTCTGTAAGACCTTCTCTAGGCTTTGTATCAATAACACAAATTGTCCCTAAAGAATACCCTTCTTTACTGTTTAGAGGAGCGCCTGCATAAAATATTACGTGAGGGTCATCTGTAGTTAAGGGATTATCATAAAACCTCTTGTCTTTAGTAGCATCCGGAATAATAAATAATTCATCGGGCGTATTTATTGTATGGGCACAAAAAGCTAAATCCCTGGGAGTTTCGGTCGCATTTAAACCATGATGCGATTTGAACCATTGTCGGGTATCATCAACTAAAGTTACCAATGCGATTGGAGTGCCGCAAATTTCAGCTGCTATTTTTGTCAGGGCATCATATTCTTCTTCAGGTAATGTATCTAATATTTTATAAGTATCTAAAGCTTTTAAGCGACGATCCTCATTGTTAGGAATCTGTGGTTTATACATATAACTGAATTTTTCTTTGTTGGCTTAAACTAAATGTACGTATGTAAGATATGTCTGCTATTTTTAATTCATAAAAATAAATAATTTATAATTCTTTTTAAAAGAAATTACAATAAATCGACAATTTTAAATTCGTGGCACATTTGTAACACAGCAACAAGAAAATATTAGAAATGAAGTATAAATTAATAGCCTAAATTTTGATTTTAAAGTTCTCTTCCCTTCTACTAATTTTTGATTAAATTTTAAATTAGGACAACAAATCTTCTAATTTAGTTTTTAAAATACCGTCAGTTTGATGACCAAAATATGACGCCAGCATATTATAATTCTCATCGAAAATAATAAATGATGGAGTACCTTTTAATTGATTAAGTGTAAATGTTTCTGCAATTAGCGGTATATGAGAATAATACGACTTGATTTTCGCGGCTACAATTTCCTTATCTTTTTCTGTAAAATCTGCAAAATTAGGAATTGCACTGCACATCAATTCAATCTTATTTGAATCGATAAATTGGTTAGAATGTATTACACTATCAAAAGCTATTGGAAAATCTGGAATATCTACATACTTAGAAAGCCCAAAATTTGTTTCGTAATACTTTTTGGTTTCTCCAACCAGAGTACCGTTGTCTAATAGTAATTTTAAGTTGGCTTCGTTATTATATTCGAAGTCTTCAAAAGCAGTAGCTACTCCAATAAAACCAACGCTTTCCTTAAATGATTTGTAAAGATCATTCATAATTGGAATACCATATATAAAGCAACCTGGACAATTTACCTGAAAGACAAATGCAATATTTACTTTCTTTACGATGAATTCTCCTTGAACTAAATCTTGAATATTAAGATGAAATTTTGACATTCATGAAAATTTAAATATTTGACAAACATTTTATGTTACTTTTTGATAATAACGAAAACCAGACTTAAAAGCATTATTAATTACAGTACAAAAGTAATTAGGACTCCTAACATGTTAATAGTCCAGTTTTTACAATAATTCAAATTTTCTGTTTTTTAATTATTTAATTCAATGACGACTCAGTTTTCGGTCACGACAGCGCTTCAATCATTTCTATTTCCAAGACCTTTTTCAATGTTATCTTGGATGAATAAATACAACTGCAGGTCGAATTATGTTCTGTTTTCGGGAAATCAATTTCGATATTAATAGTTCTATTCTTAAAAAAACAAGCCCAATTATTCATTTATCTAAGACTTTTTATTGGGATTTATTTTACAAAACGAACTCTTAAAAGCTTAAAAGACTTTCTCAAAATTCTTAAAAAAATAAGAAATTTCACTCTTAATTAAACATTTTTAGTTCTACAGAAAAATCTAATTTCTAAAAATTTCTTACAAATCAGCTTCATTTTCAACAGAAAAAATCCATGAAAAATTCATTTTTAACACATTAAAACTGATTTAAAAAATAGTAAATCTAAGGATTGAAATTTGCAAAAAATTTGGACTCAAAAAACATGCAAATCTGCTAAGAAAGTGTTCGAATTTATGCTAAAAAAACAATGGTTTTTCCATTAAAAAAAATTAAATTTACAGCATAAAAAATACAGAATAAATTAACGAATAAACCCTTGTAAATGAAGGCTTTTTGCGAATTTTTCTTAAACATTTCTTATGAAGAATTTGCATACAATTTTAGAAATAAATCCCAGTAATTTTGACTCTGTAAAAGACATCATTTATGAGTCAAAACTGATAGACGAAAAACTGCTGAATTTAGAAAATGCAGTGGTGTTTATAAAACATAAACTGGACCGAAATAAAGCGAAAATTTTTGTCAAAAAAGAAGATGACATTCCGGTTGCATTTATTTTGCTTTATTATAAAGTAAGTCCTTTATCTAAAATAAAATACAATTGGCATATTTCATATTTATACGTCAAGCCTAATTTTAGAAGAAAATATATTGGTAAAGAAATTATAATGAAATGTATTGATTTTGCTAAAAAAACAAAAGTCGATCACATTTCATTAAATACGGATAATGAAAATTATGCCGCGCATCAACTTTATGAAAGTTTTGGTTTTGTCCGGAAAAATTTTATCTCTAACTATTACTATTACGAAATGAAATTATCCTATGAATAACAAAAAGGTTCTTTGAATCACGAAACCTACCTATAAAATCTATTATTACTTTTTACCCCAAATCTATATTTTATGATTACAACATTACTTAAAAATTATTTAAAAAATTTCAGTCAGTTTTCTGTAGAGGTTAAAATTTTAGCCATTACAACTTTTATTAACAGATTGGGCGCCATGGTTGTACCGTTTCTTTCCAAATATATGATGGAACAACTTCATTTTACCTACGGTCAGATTGGATGGGTAATGGTATTTTTTGGTTTGGGTTCTTTTATCGGAACCTGGATTAGCGGAAAATTATCTGATAAATTTGGTTTTTATAAAGTCATGCTTTTTAGCTTATTTACAAGCGGACTTATATTTATTATGCTCCAATTTCTAACGACTTTTTACAGTTTTTGTCTGGGCGTATTATTATTAACCACTGTTTCAGACATGTACCGACCGGCAATGTTGGTCTCATTAGATACTTATGCCGGCAGAAACGAAAGAACAAAAGCCTTATCGTTAATTCGTTCTTCGGTAAATCTTGGTTTTATGTTTGGCCCGTTGATTGGCGGAATCATTATTACTGTTTTAGACTACACTTTTTTATTTTATATTGATGGCTTAACTTGTATTTTAAGCATTCTATTATTTGCCATTTATGTAAAAGAAAAAAAATTACCTTATAAACTAAATAGTTTCAAATACTTAAAAGAAGGAAATTCGATTTTGCAGGACAAACCTTTTTTACTTCACTTGGTAATTACCTTAATAACCGGTATTTTATTTTTCCAAATGTTTACAACTCTTTCTCTTTATTACAAGGAAGTGTTCAATTTTACAAGTGTAGAAAGCGGTTTGTTTTTGGCTTTGAATGGTGTAATCATATTACTTTTTGAACTTTCAATTGTGAGTTATGTCGAATCTAAAAACATAAATAAACTTTTAATGGTGTCGTATGGCGTACTGGCCATGGCGGTGAGTTACTTATTTTTGCTAATAGAACACAGCATTCCGGCACTTATCGTAATGATGATTTTTATGACTATCGGAATTATGCTTACTTTTCCTTTTGCCAATTCATTTGTAAAAAACAGATCTCTTAAAAAACAAGAAGGTAAATTTATGGCCGCTTTTACAATGAGTTATAGTGTTGCTCATATTTTAAGCACTAAAACAGGCATGACAATTATAACAGATTATGGATATCAGGCCAATTGGGTGTTTTTAACCTGCTTAGGATTTGTAGGTTTTATTTTAGCTTATCGTTTGGTTTTTATCGTTGCTAAGGAAAGTGAAACTATCAAAAAGAAAATTGTAAATTCTATTTTTACAACTAATGCTAAATAATATAGGTTTCAAAAAAGTAGTTAGTGAAGAAATACAATGACTACTTTAAATAAAAAAGCTCGTTGAAATTATCTTTCAACGAGCTTTTTTTATATTCATTTTACATCAAGAGTTTCAACTAAAAAATTTAAGTAGATTTAAAAGGCAACTATTTGAGGCAAAGTGCAAAAGAATTAATGAAAATGAATTACATTTTTTCAGTAATATCTTTTTTAAATTTATTCAAAAGCGCTTTTGTCATTCCAAGGTTTGCTTTGTTAGAATCTACAGCTAAATAAATAAAATATTCATTGTTTTCTGAAATGTCGATAATATGAATTTGATTTGAAAGTGTAATCATAATATCATCAATATTTTGTTCTAATCCCAAAGCGCTAATTGCATTTAATTTAGCTTTTACTACTTCTAAGTTAAAAGCTGAAGCCAATTCAGGATCAAAACTAGCAACTGAAGAATCGCTAAAATAAGAAATACCACTTTTAATTTCGGTTACGGCAACTGCGATATAACCAGGAATGTTTTTTTTAACTTCATCCCCAAATTGTTGTAAAAAATCTGACATATTAAATTGTTTTAAATTATTGTTTATTTATATATTTCAATGGCGTCTAAGTGTTTGCGAACAATTAAACAGAGATTAAATTTGTTTTAAAAAGCTGCTTTCTTTTACTGAAGACTAGAAATTATTTTTAATCTTTTTAGAACGATCAACAACGTAAGAAACCAGCCAGGCTATTTGTCCTTCTTTTGCAAAATAGATCTTCTTTGATTTTAAATTAGGAATACTTTCAAGACAGGCGATTAGAATATTATTGGCAGAAATTAAATGCCTCTGATTGTACGTATTTATTACCTTATCCGCTTCTTTGCTTGTTTTAGCTAAATTTTCATACTTAACAAAGTTATTCTTCAGGATGGCATCATAATCTATAATATCCTGCATGGTTAAAGGCACAAAATGATCATCGTTAGCTTCATTGTAATACAAAGTTGTAAATGCCCAAATTGCACCTCCTGATAAGTATATTTTCTTTTTTTGAAGTGACTCAGGTCTGCTTTTCAGCATCTCTTTTATTTTATCTCTTAAAACAGGTGCAAATTCAAATGATTTTTCCTTGTAAACGCCCATATCATTTATTTCTCTCGGAATTACAATCGTTTTGTTAATTGCTTCCGTAAGTGTAATGGTACCGTAATCCAGTTTTAGAGGGAAAAATTCAAATTTATTACCATTGAGTACATCTACGTACCCACCTTTTGTATTACCACCGCCAATATCGAGCACTATCGCATCCTGATAATCTGTTGAAGGTATAGAACCTTTTAAGAGCATTTTACCTTCTCCTTCTGCATTAATAAAATCAAGATCTTTATTGGTTAAAGTCTTAATCTTATTACTTAAAGCCTGAGTATTATTTGCCATGGCAACTCCGGAAGAAGCTACAATGTATATGAATTCATCCGGTACACTATATTTATTTTTAATTTTCGAAAGATTTTCAAAAACTACGGTTCCTGCACGGTTTATATCTTCTTCGGCAAGATTGCCATCAATAGAAATACCTTTAGCTATACCAACGTTTTCTGTCCAGTACGCTACGATATCGTAATCTCCTTTTTTGATATTGTTTACATCTATTACCGAAATTTTAATTCCTTTACTTCCTATTTCAATTCCGGCGTAAAGACTGTTTTGTGCAGATGCCTCAAAAAAGAGGAAAAAGACGAAAAAGAGAAAATTTAATTTCAACAAGTATTTTTTTTGCATGCTATTCTTATTATTAATTCTTATTGCTTTTGTTTTTCAATCAATTACGTAATATTGTCAATTAAGGTTTATTATAATTGGGTTATTTATTCAATGGTTTATTATTAGGTTTGGAATTGCCTTATTTTTATTACATTTGGCCTGTAATACTTTATTTCTATTTAATTTTAAAAAATAATGAGTCCTTTTTTTTAAATAAACGAACGTGCAAAAGTCATGTTTATCTGCGTATAAATTTGTAGCAAATTTCCAGATTGCGTGTAGAATTAATTCTACAACTATTGTCGAATTATTTTGTAAAATGAGCAAATAGAAAAAGTCTATTTTTTAGATGATCTTACGGAAAGAAAAATAAGTAATGAATGCTGTAAACACAATGGGATTCGAAATATTCGAATTGGTGATTCAGAAAAAGTAAAACTGGAAGATGTCTTCAAAAATTATAAAATCTGAAATTGAAAACAGTAAAGATTTGATGTTTAAAAATTTAAGTTTTTTTGCGTTACAAGAATTACTTTACAAAAGATTTTTCGCTGAATAGAAAATTATGAAAATTGAAAAATTTAATAGCGCTTTTCAAAATCATAATTCTTAAAAACAAAAAAATCCAAACTAAGTTGGATATGGGGATAAAAGTATTTTATTTTAAAGAAGGAAAATAATTTAGTTTTTGTAAACTCTTAAAATCTCGACTAACCTGACTACATTACTGATTCCGAGTTTATCAAAGATTCTGTTTTTAAGCGTGCTTACCGTAGACATCTGAATATTTAATTTATTCGAAATTTCAAGATTTCCGTCTCCGCTTACTAAAAGTTCTGCCACTTCTACTTCTCTGTCTGATAATTTTTCAAGCGGATTAATAGGCTTGTTTAATAAAGCGTTTTCTACGATTTTTTCTTTAACGACATCGCTTATATACTTTCCGGTTTCAAGAATAGATTTTACGGCTTTTATAATTTCTTCGTCTTTGCTGTATTTATTTAGAAAACCATTTGCGCCCGCATGAATGTAACGCAAAGCATATCTGGACTCATCATAAGCTGAAAACATCATTATTAGCAAATCAGGTTGACTTGCCTTAATTTGTTCTATCATTTTAGTGCTATTTCCTCCGGGAAGATTGATATCAAGGAAAAGCAAATCATGCTTTTGATTTAATTTAGTGAGTAAATCTTCAAAACTATCAGCCTGAGTTATGGTTACTTTATCAAAAGCTCTTTTTAGTAGTACTGAAACTCCATGGCGCACTACACTATGGTCATCTACTAATAGTATCTTCAAATCTTTGTTCATTCTTTTGGAGAAATTAATAAACAAATATACCCATAAAGCAATAAAATACACAAAAGAACATATTAATTTATTGTTTGTTTACTCAAATTTTAATTGATTATCAAATGAAATCGATTTCGAAGGAATAATTAAGAACCGTATCGAACAAATTGATTTCTGCATCCAAATTAATTTTATGTCCTGTTAGAGATTCCTGGAAAAAGTAATCACGTTCATTAAAGATTAAAATATAGAAAAAAGGTTATACATGATCCTTACCGGAAAGGTCAGGAAGATAAATATGAAAGGTACTTCCTTGTCCCAAATTCGATTCGGCATACATAAAGCCCTTATGGTTTGTCACAATCCTCCTGCACAAGGCAAGTCCGATTCCACTGCCGGGGAAAATCGTCTGTACGTGAAGACGTTTGAAAATTTCAAAAATCTGGTCTTCGTGGCCTTTCTCAAATCCTATCCCATTATCGCGCAGTACGATATGATGGTAATTGACATGGAGCAACGGGGAATTGGTAAGCTGTCCCGCCTGCTCATGCGAAATCAATTCGGAACTTATGGTGATCCGCGGTGCCGTTTCCGGATGCACGAATTTTAATGAATTGCTCACCAGATTGTAAAACAGCTGGTTCATCTGCAGTCCCACAGCCTGAAGCACAGGGAGTTTATCTATTGCCATTTCAGCATTTTTTTCTGCGGCGGCCAGTTCAAAATCGGTCCATATGCTGGCCACCACCTCATTCAGATCAATAGTCTGAAGGCTTTTCTCGGGCTGTATAAGCCTTGAAAATGCCAGAAGATCCGCTATTAGCTGGCTCATACGAGCGGCCGAAAATGCGATTTTTTCAATTAGGGTTTTCGGATCGCGTTTCGAATTTTCTTCTTGCAGCAAGCCGGCAAAAATTTGAATTTTTCGAAGAGGCTCCTGCAGATCATGGCTTGCTACATAAGCAAATTGTGCCAGTTCTTCATTGGACTGCTGCAGGGCATTGTTGGATTGTTCAAGCTCTGCGTTCGCCCCCTGAAGTTCTTTCAGTACATCGGCCAGTTCCTTTGTGCGAAGTTTTACCTCACCTTCAAGCGCCAGCTGAAGCTCTCTGTAAATGGTAATGTCCTGGGCGGTACCGTTGATAAACACCGCTTTTCCATTCTCATCAAAATACGCCTGTCCAACGGCGTGAATTACCTTCTCCTGACCGGTAATACCATCTATTATACTGTACTCTGCTTCATACTTGCCCGTTGAACCCGGCTTTTGTGCTCCAAAAAAGGCATCTGCTACTCGCTTTCGGTCGCTGTCCTTTATTACTGCTCGTATTTGCTCAGAAGGTACAGTTGTGCTTCTAAGACCGTACATTTCTGCATATCGCTGAGATACCGTGCTGATGCCCTTGCTAATATCCAATGACCACGTACCAAGCTGCGCCACTTCTACAGCAGAGCGAAGCTCCGCTTGCGCCTGCTGGGTTTCTTTTATCGAAATTATTTCAGCTGTCACATCCGTACCTACATATAGCACGGCATTTACAATACCCTCCTGATCCAATAAAGGGGTAAGGCTGATATTGTGATAGCGTGGTTCGTTTTCTGTTGCATTGATCCCTTGTATACCACTGGCAGAGAAACTTTCCCCGGTATGATACACCTGCTGGATTGCTTTTATGAATCTATCAGAATTGGTTTGTTTTAAAACAGTGCTGAGCGGCTGCCCTTCAATTTTGCCTATGGCGCCAACATGGGCCATAAAGGGCTCATTTGGATTCTCAATAATCATTTGCTCTGTGGCAAAAACACTGATGGCTACCGGAGCAGCCGCCAATACAGAACGAAGTTTGGATTCGCTCTCGCGAAGGGCGATTTCTGTTAATTTGCTTTGGGTAATATCCGTAGCATGTACAATCATCCCAATTACCTCTCCATCATTGTTCTTATGCGGGGTATAAACTATACTGAGCCACCTGTTTTCTCCCATTCGCGATGGCGCAAACATTTCATATTTCTCCTGCTGCCCTCCATAGGCAATTTCAAGATGTGGAGCGGTTTTCGCGTAAGCTGCTTCTCCCAGAAATTCCCTCACGGTTTTTCCCAACGCATCGTGCTCACCAATGGAGAACCAATCCATAAAAACACTATTATGACTTACATAACGCTGTTTTTTATCCAGATAAAAGATCATCGCCGGAACCGTATCGCGGAGCAGTTGCAGGTGCGCTTCGCTTTCCTCCATTGCCTTTTGAGCCAATACCTGGGCAGTAACATCAATGGCAATATCCAAAATAGCATAAATTTCTCCCGCCTTATTGCGAAGCGGCGTATAAGAGATATTATAATAATTATCCCTAAGTACACCGTTCTGCACTATCTTCACCAGCGATGCCGACGAAATAAAAGGAACACCGGTGGTAAAAATATCATCCAGGATTTTAAGGTAAGCCTGACCCTCAGTAATCAATTCAGGCATGGCTTCTCGCAATGGAAGCCCTTTGATATCAGGACCTTTCCCCACTATATCAATAAAAGTCTGGTTGGGGTACTGTATAATAAGATCACGTCCTACAAACAAACCAATACCCGCAGGAGCTGCGGCAATCAGATTCTGCAGAATGGTCTCGCTTTCCTCTACTTCCCTTCGGCTGAGTACCTGGCGAGTTACATCGGTAGCGACTACCAATATACTGCTGCTTTCCCCGGCAATATTGCGGTTGATTTGATAAATAAGATCTACATAAATATTTTCAAGACTTCCGTTGCGAAGTACTTCTACTTCTAATTCTTTTGCCGTATAGGGAATAGCGGTGCGGATTACCTCTTTTAAAAGAAGATCAAAACCCTGTCCCTGAAGTTCAGGCAACGCCTCCAGCAGCGGCTTCCCGATAATCTGATCTGGAAGGCGTCCCACCATCTCACCATAAAAAGTATTGGCACTTTGAAACACCAGTTCTTCATCGATGCTTATGGTGGCAATGGCAACGGGAGACTGCTCAAAAATGGATGCCAGTTCGCTTTGGCTTGCAGTGATTCGCTGCTGCGCCTTTACGGAATCCGTAACATCGGAAGCCATGTTTAAAACTGCATAAATATTGCCGCTTTCATCCAAGAGCGGAGTCAGTGAGTAATCATAATATCTTTGGGTAGCAGAATGATCCCAAAACAGTTCTACGCCTGCAGCCTTGAATTCTTCTCCTGTAAGATAGACCTCCTTTAATCTTTTAACGAAGTCCAAACTCGCAGGTGGAAAAACTTCTTTTATGGTGCTGCCAATTATATCACTTTCTTTTTTCCAGTACCCCAGCATTACATCATTGGCTAATTCAATATGAAAGTCCGGGCCGCGGAACACAGCCGTACCCACGGGAGCTTTCGCAATTAAGGTACGAAAGCGCGCTTCACTTGCCGAGAGCTTCTCTTCCCTTTCTTTCTCAGCAGTGATATCAATGGCTATGGCTGTAATATATCTTTGTCCTTCCGGATCCGTTACCATTGAAATACTGTTATTTACCCAAATTATGGATCCGTCACGGCACAGGTATCTTTTGGTAATCAGAAAATCATTTCCATTTTCAATACAATCCTTGAGCAGCACCATATTGCGCTGTAGATCATCAGGATGGGTCAGTTCTCCAAGATTCATCTGAAGAATTTCTTCACGTGTATAACCCAGCATCTCGCAGTAACGGTCGTTTACTTCCACAACACGCCCCTGTATATTGGCCTGCGCAATTCCGGCATTAGATCCCATCAATACACTATTGAGCTGTGATCGCACGGCAGTTGATGCTACCAGATCCGGTATTACGGCTGAATTTTCAGTACACGTAGCAAAAATGCCTTGGACAGCGCCACTTTCCCCTGAAATAATGCTGTATCCAACTGTAAGATACACTTCATGCAGCGTATTGCTCCTGCTGAGAGTCGTGACAATATTGGATTCTGATTTGAAAAGTCCTCCGTCCATCGTCTCGCAGACAACAGCAGTAACATCTTCCCACTCAGCGGGCAATGCTTCTATGATACTTTTTCCTAAAGACGCGGGATGCTTTTTGCTTGCAATAAGAAACGGAGTAAAGGAATCGTTGTAAAAAAAAGTCCGCTCTTCTCCCCATACAATAAACATCGGGATACGGGAAGCGAGCATTATTCCAAGTACTGATCGAAGAGATTCCGGCCACGTTTCAATAGTTCCCAAAGAACTGGAACTCCAGTCCTGCTGTGCTGTTAGGGAACCTATTGCCCCGCCGTTTTTTAAAAATGGATATTCAGGTCTTCTTTTCTCTAACTGCACTTGGATAATATTTGGGTTGGAGCCGAAAGATAAACCAATTTTAATAAATCTGCAATCTTTCCGACATGCATTGCGTGTTGCGGGCTGAAATTACTTATCACCAATAAAAAAAAATTCACAATTCACTTAATGGAATCATGAATTCATTTTTATCTTTTTCTTTTCTATATTATCGGATAAGGTGAATTGCCTAAATGCTCTACAGCTGTTCCATGCTATTTAAAATACGCAATGATGCTGCTTCGCAGAAATCTAATCCGGAATAATCAGGATTATAACCGCCGATGTAAGGTACAGCCATAATGTAAAGATTTTGATTATAAGCTCCGTAGTGATCGATAATTTGAAAATTATCATTAATGGCAATACCTGATACGCTTAAAAAGTAACTTCCGCTGTTATCTTTTTCTATAGACTTATTTCCTTCTGAAAAAGCGATGTGACCTGCCTCATTAGACTTGAATTTTATTCTGGCAGGACTAACTGCTTTTTGCGACAGTAAACTCTTAAAAGGAAAATCGGTGTAAGATAAATGCGGCTGGCCAACACAATCGACAAAAGTCTGATAATACACTGATTTAGGCTGATTGTCCTGATCAGAAAAATGATATAAGATTCCTCCGTTTGTCTGTGGTTCCACAGTGCTTTCTGCACCAACGGGAATAATGTCAAGCACTCCGGCATGATGAAGTGCCAAAAGCTCGCTGCAGGATTTTTGCGGAACAAATGCAATTACTATTGAAATTAAAGGCATCAGCACTTTTTGAAGGCGCTGCATATCTTCTGCCGAAAGGTATTTTGCAGGATGATTCATGGCAAAACTCAGCACTGCCAGCATTTCTTTCCAATATACAGATTCTTGTCTTTTTATCGATTTCTCCGCCTGAACATATTCTGCTTTTAAAAGCTGGAATGGCTCCAGTCTTTCGCGAAGCTCCATCATCTCCATAACAAAATCTTCAATACTAAGGTCTTTTATCCTGTTATAAAATTCAGGGTCCTTATCCCTGAAAATCTCTTTGAAATCTTTTTGAAACACAAAGTCCAGGGACAAAAATCCGTCATTGTTTTTCCTGTGTATTTCAATTTCCTTTTCACTAAGCAGTAAACTGTTTTTAAGATGAGAATCTTCCAAGTGAAAACGTACTGCCGGAAGCATACCACTTCTCGAATGCATGATCATTTTAAAGTCCGGACTCTCGGCATCGATTTGAAAAGTTACATTGCCATTTTCATCTTTTTCAAATGAACCGTTTTCTCTTGCAAGTGTTCTGATGGCATCAATGGCTGTTAAAGAAGATCCTTTAATGGCTACCGGATGATTGAGCTTAAGCAACAGTTTAGATGGCGGATACGGAGCATCATAATATCCCTTAATTTTGCCTTCATATCGCACTGGCCAGTTATGCCCGGTACAGATTACTGCATAATCAAATTTATCTTTACCCGTCGTGGTTTCTACCCAGACTTCTTTATCCTGTTCCTCGTAACTAATATCCGTTACATGACTTTGATAATGAATGCGTGTTTTAATTCCGGCCTCATCGCCTTTTTGCTGTAATAGCTTAAACTGGTCGGCGAGATAATAGCCAAAAAGTAATCGTGGCAGTACCTTATATTCATTGAATTTCTCAGGATTAATATTAAACCTTGCCAACAAGTCCGGAGAAACAGTCAAAATCCATTGCGCAATTGAAGTTACGATTTCTGGTGTTTCATTATCTGATACATTGGTTACATGTTCGTCATTTGCTCCTTCATGACTATACGGCATTCCTGCCCCAAGAGTACTTTTTCTTTCATAAATATCTATTTCAAAATCTGATTTTCCGGATTCTATCAATCTTTTGTACATAAAGAGTCCGCTTGGTCCTCCGCCTAAAATTGCAATGCGCTTTTTAATTATTTCTGTTTCCATTTTCTCCTGTTATTGTTTTATTCAAAGGATTTCATCTATAAACTCTACCTTAAGATCCTGCCTTTTCTTTTCAAAATAAATATACTTCTACAGCAGTAAAATAAATTACATTAAATCGGTCAACCCTTTCAAAATTACAAGTACGTTATTTTTAAAACCTTTCCAATAATTTCAATTCAAACATATATTCATATGGTCTTTAAGAACTTACAACTGGAAATTAAATAATTTTCGACTCCCAATCATGTAAATATTTCCGGTATAGTCTTTTTAGATTTGAATTAGACAATTAAAACTAAACCAAGCATGAAAACATCAAACCAAGATAATCAGACCTCAACCTATTCAGGATCACAAATGTTTATGGAAAAACACGAACGCAACCACCTCGAGCTGGCTTTTGAATCAGTTAATGAGACTTTAATATGTTTCGGCAATAATTCAAATTATCTCGATAGTGAATTCTGCAGTTCGCTTGAAAAAAAGGGTCATGGGGATTTTTTCTTGTAGTCTGATTGATTCTCTTTGGTATTATTTATCTAAATGATAATTATATAAGTCGGGTCGTTTAAAGCTATAAAGCAAAACTTTTGTAATCCCGTAATTTTAAGAAAGTTAAAACACTAAGGAACATTTAAAATAAATACATTATGGAAAATTTAATTACTCAGGAAAATCTTGAGAATATCAGGGAGTTTATAGAAGATAAAATTAGCGATGTTCCAGGGGAACTAATTCTTTTTGGAGCGGTAAGTGCCTTACTTTTATCGTCTTATCTTAATAAAACAGGTCATAAGCAGGCTAGTACTGTAATTGGCAATTTGTCTGTTCCAATATTAGGAATAGGACTTGCTAAATATAAGGATGTTTTAAAATCTGCTTCAGAAAGCTTTGAAAATATTCAGCAAGAAGTGGCTTAGGCACGAATTTTGCTTTCTGTTTTCTAGCAAGTACTTCAAAAAGTGGTATTTGAGCAATATAAAAACTAATAGAGTTTATCTTGCTTTGCAACGACTTTCAAATTATTTTTTTGAAGTCAATTCTTGGGGAAATAATGTAAAGCAAGGTAAAATCTATTATTGGGAAAAAAAAAAATCTGCATCATCTGCAGATTTTTTTTTGTTATATGTGTTATTATTTCCACGGATCCAAAACTACTTTTACACAGCCATCCTCTCGCTTTTTGAAAATGTCATAAGCATGTGAAATCTCTGATAATGGCAATCGGTGGGTAATAATATCATCGAGCTGTACTTTACCCTGAACCACATATTCAAGAAGTTTATCGATATGTTTATGGGCCGGTGCCTGTCCGCCCTTTAAGATAATTCCTTTATCGAAGAATTGTCCCAGGGGAAAATTATCATAATTCACTGGATAAACACCTAAAACAGAAACAATACCGCTTCGTCTCACGGCGCTCATACAGGCTTCCAGCACCTTTATAGATCCTTTTTCAAAATTAACAGTGGCCTTAATACGATCTCCCAAATTCCGGTCTGGTTCAAATCCTACAGCATCGATACAAACATCTGCCCCTCTACCCTGTGTAAGGGCACGGATTTGCTCGACTACCTCTTTGGAACCGTCTTCCCATAATATAGTGGTGCATCCTGTAGTTGCTTTTGCTTTGTCCAGTCTGTATTGCAGCGTATCGACGACTATAACCTGAGCGGCGCCACGTAGCCAGGCACTTTTTGCGGCCATAAGACCAACAGGACCCGAGCCGAAAATGGCCACAGTTTCTCCTCCTTTAACTTCTCCCCAGTCTACACCTGTATATCCGGTTGGAAAAATATCCGTTAGAAATAAAACCTGCTCATCTGTAAGGTTATCAGGAACGACGCGGGGTCCAAAATTGGCATAAGGCACCCTTACATATTGTGACTGGCCTCCATCATATCCTCCATAGAGGTCCGTATATCCAAAAAGCGCACCGCCTTTCTCGGTGGCAATTCCTCCCTCCGGCCCATAATTCTCCGGATTACTGTGTTCACAATTTCCGGGTACATCGTGGTTGCAGAAAAAACAATTTCCACAAGCAATGGGAAAAGGTACCACAACACGATCGCCTCTTTTTAAATGGGTTACCCCTGATCCTACCTCTTCGATTATTCCCATAAATTCATGACCCAAAACCATTGGCCTTGGCTGGGGAAATCCGCCGGAATAAATATGCAGGTCCGATCCGCAAATTGCTGTTGAAGTAACTTTAAGAATAATATCATCTTTGGCCTCTAATTTTGGGTCATCTACTGTGTCGTACTTGATGGAACCCGGCCCATGAATAACTGCTGCTTTCATAATTGAATTTTTAAATTAATAAAAGCCAAGTAACCAAAAATTTCTGCCTTGATTTTACACAATTAAGGAGAAAACTTACAGATAAAAGAACTGTAAATAATACAATAACAACATGTAAAACTATAATATACAGTATTTTATGTTTTATATTTTTATAATGCGGATAGCAGATAAATTTTCAAAGTTCAGGTTATATTAAGACAAGCAATATGGAAGAAGTATTTTTTAAAGATTGGAAAAGCATAGGACATGTAGCACTTGCTACAATTATCGCCTTTATTACCTTATTTTTTTTCCTGAGGATATCAGGCAAGCGAACTCTCGCTAAACTAAATGCCTTTGACTTTGTTGTAACTGTTGCCTTAGGATCTACCCTATCGTACATGATGCTTGCCATGGTGCCTTTAACAGAAGGAGCCATTGTGCTGATTTTGATCATTACCCTGCAGTATATTTTTGCATGGACTGCCCGCTCTTCAAAAAAAATGGAAAAAGTTTTAAATGCCGTACCCATCCTTATATTTTATGATGGAGAGTTTATAGAAAAAGCTATGGCTAAAGAAGCTGTAACCAAAGGAGAAATATTTTCAACAATCAGACGCTCCGGAATTGATCAAATAGATGACGTAAAGGCCGTAGTAATGGAACTTAATGGACAAATCACAGTAGTGAGAAAATCAAAAGGCATGGGAAGCAGTTCTCTGGATGACATTCAACCGTAAATTTTTTGAGATCTTAAATCAAAACCTTGTCATAAAAAAAAAAGATCAAACATTCTTAAACGTTTGATCTTTTTTTATAAGATGTTGCTTTACCAATGTAATGCAATTAGCTAATAATTAGTGGTTGTCAAATTCTCTGCGGTTATAGAAAGTGTCATCATCACTATCTTGATAGCTAGGATCATTTTCAGGGTAGTATGATCTCATTACTCTTCGCTCATAATTTCTGTCAAAATTATGCTGAGTGTTATAGCGACTGGTGTTTCTAAAAGTATTATATCCGATATTGTTAGCCATAACAATTTTTGTGTCTTTATTTATACTAACAGATCCAATCGGTATGATAATATGACTGTCACCATCTTTATATATAAATTCTCTTCCATTCTCGTTGGCTATTGCATCATGTACCTCATTTCGGCTGTCTTCGATTAATGCTTTATCCACATTCACATCCAGATAAACAACACGCTTTATGTCTTTATTAACCCAAAGATTATCAATTTTTCCAATAGTGCGGTTGTCAGCATCTACTATTTTCCATCCTCGTATATCAGAATAGTTTGAAGCAATTTTATAATCAGAGAGTTCATCGAGTCTGTATAAATTTCTATCTCTATTTTCCATAATTTTTTTTTAATATTATAATTTGTTTTCTCCCGAGGTCTAACAGGAATGCGTAGCTTTACGTAAGCTTTCAGCTAGTTTCCTCGTTACTTTATAGTATCTGCACTTGTAGTGTTTTCAATTTCTACACTTCTATCACTCTGCACTTCGTTATCTTTCACAAATACGAAATATACAACTGCTGCGATTAATAGAACTGCTACAATCCACGGCCATACCGGTTTCTTTTTCTCAATTTTAATTTCTGCCATAACATATTTTTTTTATAGTAAACATTTATCTGTATATATTAAAGGTACAAATGAGCAGGAATTAAGAAGTATTTAATTTTAGTCAGAAGTTATACAATTCCCAGTAGAGTAAAAATCTAATATGCAATATCTTATGAAGAATTAAATTCCCCAAATAATGTGATTTGAGTAGTTTAGTCCGAACACATTTGTCATATCAGATTCCCTTAAAGAAAAGTTATAATTTGCCTGTTTTTGTTTAAATGAATATTATTTCATTTAACTTTACTATATGAGACCATTAGATCCTGATAAAAGAGAGAAAATTTTAAAATCCGTGTATGTGCTTACAGGCAAACAAGGATTAGCAAGCGTTACGATTTCAGGCATAAGCAAAACAGCCGGAATTGCAGCAGGAACGCTGTACATTTATTTCAAAAATAAGGAAGAGGTCGTACAGTTGGCCTATTCGGCAGTAGAGGATAAAATGACACAGGCCATGTACCGCGACTTTGATATTAGTGTACCTGTAAGGCAATCCCTTAAGCAAATTTATATCAATATGCTGAACTACAGGCTAAAGAATTATGATGAAACTGTATTTATCGACCAATATCAACAGTCCGGCTACATACAGCTCAATTTCTCAAAACAACTTGCCGAGTATGAAAGACAGAATAAACCACTATACGATCTTTTAGAAAAAGGACAGCAGGAAGGAATCATAAAAGCACTGGATAAAATGATACTAATCAGCTTTTTTGACGGTGCAGTGCGCTCCTGCTCTACAGGTATTATTCAAAAGTTATTTCCATTAAGCCAAAAGCTCACGGATGACAACTTTGATATGATATGGAGAGGCATGAGCTAATAATTTTAATTTTAAATGAACAATTTTTCACTTAATACTTTTTAATAATATATATCATGAGCATTTTTAAAGACAAAACAATTATCATTACAGGAGCAGCTATGGGTCTGGGACTTGCAGCAAGTAAAGCCGTAGCACTAAAAGGAGCCAATCTGTCTATTGTAGATTACAACTCCGAAGCACTGGAAAAAGCAAAAGCAGAAATCCAGTCAGTGGCACCAACTTCAAAAATCATCACTATAGTCGCTGACGTGTCAGACGAACAAGCTGTTAAAAATTACGTAGATAAAACAGTTGAAGAATTTGGCCGTATCGATGGATTCTACAATAATGCAGGTATCGAAGGAAAACAGGCACCGTTAGTTGACTACGACATCAATGTATTTAAAAAAGTAATTGACATCAATCTTATGGGTGTTTATTATGGACTGAAATACGTAATCCCGGTAATGCAAAAACAAGGCGGAGGAAAAATTGTAAACGTAGCTTCTGTAGGCGGAATCAGGGGTGTTGTTAATCAGATGCCTTATGTGGCAAGTAAACATGCCGTTTCCGGTATGACCAAAAATGCAGCGATAGAATATGGTAAAGATGGCATATACACCAATGCAATCGCACCCGGAGCGATCCTGACACCAATGGTTGCAGAAGCTTTTAAACAAGTAAATCCGGCCGATCCGAAAGCAGCTGAAACAACATACACCCAAAGAAACCCAACAAGAAGATTAGGAAAACCTGAAGATGTGGGTAACCTCGTTGCCTTCCTGCTTAGCGATGAATGCCAGTATGTAAACGGACAGACTATTGCCATTGATGGCGGGGAATCAAACCTTTATGGTAATTCTTAAATTAGGAGATTATATTAAAAAAACGGATCATAGGGGTTAACCTTTGATCCGTTTTTTTTGCTCTATAGAAAATTTTTTCATTCCCACCCAAAACAACAAATACGGCTCCTTTCAGGATACCGTACTTATCGAACTAATTCAATTTAAAAAATTCTACAAACTTGCTTTTACTTCCCCGCAGGTCAGCATGTTTTTTGGATAATATGGGTTTTTGATTTCCTTGCTATCGCTTAACCAGGAGGCACTTGTCATTGGACAAACCTGAAGGTGTAATGTGGTATCAGCAGCTTTGAATTTTGGTGCGAGATCCCAAAATTTAGCGGAGAGTGATTTGAAAATTTCACGCTGCTTATTGATGTTTTTTGTGGCTTCAATTTGTGATGCAAGCGCTATAATTTCTTTTCTTTCCTGCATCGACTCGTTCATTTGCTGAAGATTCAGTTTTTTAAATCTGAAGTTCTTTAAAGAGTTTTGCAATAACACCGCATTTTTCACAACTGAAACACTATCAGAAACCAGAAGATTGTTTTTTAAAGCCAGATAATGAGTTGTGATTTCTTTTTTTTGCGCTTCACGTTTTGCTACTAATTCCGGAGTTACTTCTTCCTTTGAGGTTAACTGGGCATGTGCCAGAGTACTGAAGCAAATCAATGCTATAACTACTATCTTTTTCATATATCGGTTTTATTTAGTTTTGAAATAATTTTATCAATTTCGATCAAAATACCTTCGTAATGATCTTTGTTTAAGCCTGTTGTTGCACTCATTAACTTTGTAACATCTGTTCTTAATTTTAAAAGATGCTGTTTGGCGTACAACCTTACATCACTGCGTTGTGCGGCGTTTAGTGCTCTACCCGGTTCTACTTCTTTTGGCAATAAAATCATGCTTAGTTTTTCGATATAACTGCGCTGTAAAGATCTTCTGTAATAATCCTGTTTTTCATTTCCGCTAAAATTTATCCAAACCGTTTGCTGTAAATCGGTTAAAAATTCAGGAACTTTATAAGCGCCTTCATACTGCATTGCTTTCAGGCTGATGTTGTACAGCATTCCGGAACTCAACAGCATATTTAAAACCTGATTTTGCTGATCTGCTATCTGATCTTCTGTTTTTAAACCAATAAGCTGATCGATTTCTTTTGGATACATCCAAAGAGGCGCAACAAACAATTGTCTGCCCACATAATCAACCGCGGCTTTTACTTTTGCTTTAGGAACAGGCTGGTAAACAACACCTTTTTCATCAACCGTTCTTTTGGTTACATAGTTATTTCCGATATATTTCAGCACATGATACAGGTACAAACCATATTGTTTTACAACGGCTTTATGCATATCTGATAAATTATCATAACCGTCATTTGGCTCATAAGTCCACTGAATAAGATTAGGAACTACACGTTTTAAATTTTTAATTCCGTAATCGCTGGCCAGAACGGCATCATCACCAAGATCTTCTGTCTGACTGCGCGGATCTTCGTCTTTTCCTTCTCCTCCAAACCATAATTTAGGATTGGCCGCCAAACTATCCGTTGTCATTTTGCTCAGTATATTTTCTTCTTCAAACTCATCTTTTGTTTTTGAAAAATAACTATACCCCCACTTTACAGCCCATTTGTCGTACATTCCAATACGCGGATAAATTCCCTCCGGGCTAATATTGTCTTCTGGCTGCGCTACATAATTAAGTCGCGCATAATCCATTATAGAAACGGTATGTCCGTTGGCTTCAACCCATTTTTTATCTCTTAGTTTTTCTACCGGAGTGGCACTGCTGGCTCCCATATTGTGACGTAAACCAATCGTATGCCCTATTTCGTGAGAAGAAACAAAACGAATTAACTGGCCCATTACGGCATCATCCAAATGCATTTTTCTGGCTCTTGGATCTAATGGCCCTACCTGAATCATATACCATCTTTGCACCAATTTCATTACATTATGATACCAGCCTACATGACTTTCGATGATTTCACCGCTTCTTGGATCACTCACTCGCGGTCCGTAAGCATTTGGCGTTTCTGAGGCATAATATCGTACTACAGAATATCTTGCATCTTCCAGACTCATGGTTTTGTCGTCTTCCGGCCATTCTTTTCCCACAATAGCATTTTTAAAACCAGCTGCTTCAAATGCTTTTTGCCAGTCGTTGATTCCTGCAATTAAATACGGTCTCCATTTTTTTGGCGTTGCCGGATCGATGTAGTACACGATTTGTTTTTTGGGTTCAACCAATTCGCCGTTCAGGTATTTTTTGATGTCTTTGTCTTTTGGTTCCAGGCGATAACGCTGAATAATATATTTTGTTTGAGCACGCTGTTCATCATCATCAAACAAAACATATTTATTAGCAAAAAAGCCCACTCTTTCATCGGCAAAACGTTTGCGCATTGGTGTTTTTGGCAACAGTACGATCGAAGTGTTTAAACGTAATGTTACACTTCCGCTGCTTGCAGTTGAACTTGTATATGTTTTTGTGGTTTTTATTTCAATGTTAATCGGATAAGCATCTATGGTTTCTATGAAAGATTTATCATCAGCGAGAGAAGTCAGCTTTTTTTCTGTTTTCTCCTTATTTTCGATAGAAAACATTGCATTGTCTTTTTTGAAAACATCGGTTACCTCAATCACCACATTTCCCGTCTTTGGATTGGTTGTTTTTATTGGAAATGCTGCCACAATTGGATTTTCGTTACTTCCTGCTAATGCTTTTGCCAGCATCGAATCCGGATTTTTAACATCTTGTTTGTATTGCAATGACCTTAAAAAAACAGTATTGTTAGCCCCTTTTTCAAAATAAATTGTCTGCTCGTTGGCTTTTTCTCCGCCAAAGCTTCCCATTCCCTCCGGAGTAGAAAGATATCGGGTTACGACCAACATGTATCTGTTGAATAAACTGTCGGGAATTTGAAAGTAATATTTGGCATCTACCTGATTTACCACAAAAAGACCTGATTTTTCTTTTGATCCCTCTTTGATAATTTTGTCGTAAGGCTGTAAACCTTTCGGCTGGGTGCTGGTACTATCTGCTTTTTTTTCTGCCGGAGTTTGCGAAAAACCATGCTGCTGTCCGGCAAGCAGCATGATTATTAGTATAAATAATTTCTTCATCAGTATTAAAATGGAACTGTTTCGTTTGTATTTAAAGTAAGCTTTGGATTCTTTTGCAGAACCGATAAAGGAAACGGTATGATGTATAATTTCGAATTAGGCTGTAGCGTATACGTTTTCTGCGGAACGGTTTTGTTTACGAGTGGAAATACTCTTGTCACCGTTTTTGCATATTCCGTTTCTGTATTTAATCTTTTTAAATCAAAAAAGCGATTAAAGCCCAAAAGCAATTCTTTTCTGCGCTCGTTTATCACAAGTTCCATCGTTTCTTTTCTGGTAGTGGGAACAGCTAAATTTACAGTGCCCGATAAAATACGTTTTGCTCTTAATGTATTTAACACATCAACGGCTTCGGCAAATTTATCTTGTCTGGCATAACATTCTGCCAGCATCAAATAAACCTCCGTTGTTTTCATTCCAACAGTCGGATAAAAGAATTTTGTATATACCGTTGCCCAATATGCTGTATTTGAACCCTGATCTAAGTTTGTTGTGCTTGCAGTATTAAAAAACAAATTGAAACGGGCATCGTTTGTACCAAATAAAGATCTCAGTTCCGGACTTATCACATATTGATACGCAAAGTTCATTTCATTGTAACCTGTCATATATTGATAGCTTAGCACTTCAACATTATTTGCTGCCGGTACTGGAACTACATTTGGTCCGCCTTGTGTGTTGTAGGTTACCATATCAAATATTTGATTGTTGTAACTTAACGATTTTTCTGCGGCTTCTTTAGCGCTCGCAATTTCACGTTTAAACAAATGAACTTTAGCTTTAAATGCATAAGCAAATGCCAGCGACGGATGGTAAACATCCATTGGTTTTTCTTTCAGATACGGTAACGCCTCATCGATATCCTTCTGAATAAAATCGTAAACTTGTGCCACAGTAGATTTTGATGGCTGTGACTCTAAATCAAATTTATCCATAATGCAAATACCTCCGTCTGTAGCGGCAGTTTGAGGATCATATCCTTTTGCATACGTATTTACTAATAAAAAGTGATCGTAAGCCCTGTTAATTTTGGCTTCGGCTTTTGCCAATTGTTTTGTAGCGGCATCTCCTTTACTATCATCAACAAGCGTAATAATGGTATTCCATCTGTTAATATAGGAATAAGCCTGATTGTAAAAACTTGACGTGGTTAGCAAGGAAACTCTATCTGTAGTTTCATCAAAAGTAAAATTGATAATGTTGATGTTGGGCGTTTTTCCTATCACGTCTCCTTCTTTCATCCATTGATCATCAGACAAATACTGAAAGTTATTGATCGGATATCCTCTGTTTGGCAATGATACTGTTTCCAGAAATTGATCTGCTGTTTCAATAACCAAAGATCCTTTTGGTGTAACATCTGTGTAATCTTCGCAGCCTGCCGCACTTAAAATCAATAGCGACAGCATTATTTTATATATCTGTTTCATTTTTTAAAGAGTAAGGTTAAAGCCAAATAAATACGTTTTTGGCATTGGTAAATTACGTGTACCTGAGTTAGCCGAATAAACTTCCGGGTCAATACGATTTCCGGCAGCACTCCAATACCAAATGTTATTCATTTGAAAAGTAAATTTGGCCGATGCAATATTCAATTTATTAGCAAACACTTTTGGTAAATTATACCCTAACGAAATGTTTCTAAGTTTGATGAAATCGCCATCGATTACATTTATATCTGAGTTTCTCCACTGACTGCTCATTGTGATGGCATAATTTCTGGCCACTTCATCAATATCTACAAATAAACGCGTATTTCCATTTGGGTTTGCATCTGTGTAACGGTCTTTAATGCCGGCATTGTTTACGGCATCCGAACTCAAATCCATAACATCTTTACGCATTACATTTCCTCCTGAGAAAACAAATAAAAAGTTCAAATCGAATTGTCTGTACGAAAATCGCTGTGACAACGAACCGGTGTAAGTTGGCGTCAAACTTCCCTTATTTACCAGGGCTGCTGTGTTGTTGACAGATTTTAAACTGCTTGCAACCGGAATACCATTGGCATCAAAAGCCATCGATGGATTTCCGTTTTCATCTAAAACATAAGGATAACCATTCACCATTCCTCCGTATTTGTAAGCATACAAACTATTGAAAACTTCATTCTCTAAAAAGTAATCCAGAGGAGAACTTGTATATACCGAAGCGATCGATTGTGCTCTGGTTACTTTTTTAACGGTCGTTCTGTTAAAGCCTAAAATTACATTAGAACCAATACGGAAATTACCATTATTATACCAGTCAGAGCCAATACTAAACTCTACTCCTTTGTTCAATAAAGCTCCGGCATTAATAACTCTTGACGTTGCCCCAACTGTAGGATCTAAATCGGTTGTTGCCAGTAAGTCACTGCTGTATTTACGATACAGATCAATGCTTCCGTTTAATTTACCTCTAAATAAACTGTAATCTACACCAAAGTTTGTGCTTTGCGTTTTTTCCCATCTCAACATTGGATTAGGCTGTCCGGTGATATTGGTATATTGCAGTGACTGATACAAGTTATCATTTCTTCTTGTAGCCGTTACATATGGCGTTGTAGACTGATCTATGTTTCCATTTACACCATAAGTTGCTCTAAGTTTCAGCGCAGTAACCCATTTTATTTCTTTCATGAATTCTTCGTTGCTGGCATTCCATCCTAAACCTGCAGACCATAATGGGCGGTTTTTGTATTTAGGATCTACTCCAAACAAATCTGCCCTGTCAACTCTGTAACTTCCTGTTACGTTGTATTTTGATAAAAAAGTATAACCAAGAGAACTAAATACAGAAAAATAACGGTGTAAAATTTCTGATTGTGATCTTGATACTGCTGCCAGAGTTCGGTTATTTCCATACATATAACTTGGTGTTCCTGTCTGGCTTAACGCAAGATTATTGATTACAGCAGAATTAAGCGTTACGGGATCATAACCGTATCGTAACTGTTCTATTGATCTTGGAACAAAAGTCTCACGCATTTCAAAACCGGCCAATGCATTTATAGAATGTTTGCCGTCGCTAAAATCCTCCGTATAATCCAATTGATTTCTAAAAGAATAATTACTTGCCTTACTGCTCGATTGTGCATATCGTCCTCCTGTAGAAACACCTTCAACATACGTATAAGCATTTGTGGCTGGGTTATATGCCGTTAAAGCATTAATGGCATAACGCATTTTATACGAGTTAATGTCGTAATACTGTTCGTTATCATTTCTGGTAGTTTCGTACTGAAATTGTGTACTGGCACTTAAACCTCTCCAAAGTTTGGCACGCAAATTTGTAAAAGCTCTTAGATTTAATGAATTTTGATGTTGAATACCTTCGTCTAGTGCGTTTAAAAGATTAAAAGTCATTGGTTTAAAACCGCTTAAAGCTGCCATTTTTTCTGCCATAGCAGGATTAATAACACTGCTTGAGGTAAAACCATCCCTGATGCCTACAAATGAAGATAATACACGATTTCCATTGTCATCAGTAATACGTTCGTATCGTTTTTGAATATCATAACTGTTGTAATCAAAATCGGTAACATCATCATTACTGTATGTTGTATTTATTCCAAATGTTGCGTTTAACCAGTTATTTACCTGAAAACTGCTTTTTGCATAAAGGTTGAATGATCGGCTTTCGTTATTTATAATACGTCCTTTTGCCTGATCATAATTAAATGACACATACGTATTTTGTCTGCTTGTACTTCCTGAAAAGGCAATATTGTAACGTTGTCTTAACTCCTCCTGCCATACATTATCGCGGTAATCTTTATAATAATCGTTTTTTCTCCATTGATCCATCGTACTGTTATAATCAGCACTATTGATTTTTCCTTCTTCTAAATTTCTGTTCAGCTGGTAAAGAGGACTGTAATATCTTGGGCTACTGCTACCAATATCTCCATAAGTATTGAACATGGTTTGAGTATCAGCAACTCTGGCTCTTTCTCTATTATAAACGGCCTGTTCATAATCCATCAGATCGCTTGTTGAAGCATAATTCATGCTCTTAAAACTTGGTTTTGATGAAATAAAGAAATCCGAATTTATGCTCACTTTTAACTTACCATTTCCTTTTTTGGTAGTCAAAACAATAATTCCGTTTGCTGCTCGCGAACCATAAATAGAAGCCGCTGCAGCATCTTTAAGAACGTTTACACTTTCGATATCATAAGGATTAATATCTTCTAAAGTCAATTCTGTGGGCAAACCATCAATTACCAAAAGCGGACTATATCCTACATTAACTGAAGAAAAAGTTCCCATTCCACGTAAAATTGGTGTATCGGCAGAAGCTCCGGTAGGATTTTTTCGCAACATCAAACCTGCTACACGGCCTTCTATTGCAGTTGATAAGTCTGAGTTTATATTTTCGTTTAAGGTTTTTTCATCAATTGTTGCAATCGCTCCGGTGGAGTGACTTCTGGTAAGGGTTTGATATCCCGTAACAACCACTTCTTTCATGGCCGCTACTTTATCTTCTACAATCAGGTTTAATTGTGTTCTGCCGCTGATTCCAAAAGATTTTTTTTCAATAGTCAATCCCGTACATTCAATAACGCCGTTTTCCGGTACATTATCAAATGCAAAACTACCGTCAAAATCGGTTATACTGGTTCTGTTTGTTCCTGTAAGGGTAACGGTTACGCCCAGAAAAGGTTCATTTTTATTATTTAATACTTTTCCGCTTACGTTGATTAATCCGTTTCCCAACTTCTCCTGTTTTTCCTGTACCGCAGTGACTACAATGGTTTGATTCGTAATCGCGTACTTTAAATTTTGAGAATTAAAAATCTGATTCAGCGTTTCTTTTACATTCGAATTCTTTACATTGATGGTTACAGGTTTCGAATCTTTTAGCAGTTTCTGCGTATAAAAAACTTCGTAATTGGCCTGTTTTGCCACTTCCTTCAGCACTGTTTCAAGCGGTGCGTTTTTAAAATTAATGCTAATGTTTTGCGCCTGTCCTTTATAGCTGCAGAGCAATAAAAGCAACGCCGTAAAGCCGCATAAATAGGTAGAAAAATTAGATTTGGGAATCCTTTTTTTGTTTTTTTTGTAAGGTTTTTTTGGTTGTAAATTAAATTTCATACATTTACATTGGTTATAGTTAAACAATAGGTGGACAACTTATACTGGACTATAAACTTTTAAACAAACCGGAGGCATCGCAACTGCTTCTGGTTTTTTAGTTTACAGACCAATATATACGGGTAAATTTAAAATCAGGGATATACAATAATCGTTTTTCCTTCAACCTTAAATTTTATATTACTAAGCTCAAGCACTTTTAATACTTCAGACAAATTTTTATTCATAAACGTACCGCCGTTAAATCGTACATCCGAAACATCGCCGCGGTATTCTGCTTTAATTCCGTACCAGCGTTCTAATTGTCGCATTACGGTTTTCAAATCGGCATTATCAAATTTAAATCTACCGTTTTTCCAGGCAATCGCGGCCTCGGTATCCACTTGTTTGATTCCGATTTTATTGAATTTTTCCGATACATTAGACTGCTGTCCCGGTTTTAAAACTTCCTTTTGATTTTTATAACTTACTGCCACGCTTCCTTCCAGCAAAGTAGTTTTTATAACCGATTCATTAGTATACGCATGAACATTAAAATGCGTTCCCAGAACTTCTATATCCTGATCGCCGGATTTTACGATAAAAGGTTTGTTTTTATTTTTGGCAACTTCAAAGTAAGCTTCTCCGTCTAACTCTACAACTCTTTGATCTCCATTAAACTGAGTTGGATATTTTATAGAAGAAACTGCATTTAGATACACTTTTGTTCCGTCTGCCAAAACAATATTATATTGTCCTCCTGTGGGGGTCGAAAGCGTATTGAATGAATTTGCATCTTCTTTTGATGCCGCTGTATTTGGATTAATAACATAGGTGATCACGCCATTTGCGCCCATCTTTATGGTAACTTCCTCGCCTTCTTTGGCAATAGTATCTTTTGCTGAAATTTCAGCCAGCACAATTTGTTTTCCGTTTGAAAGTGTCAGGATTCCGCGGTTTCCTCCCGGAGCAATATCGGGTGTTTTTTCAACAACCTGAATAGTCTCCAATTTTGGTTTTGTAAAATAAAATATTCCCGTGCCCAATAATAAAGCAATCGAAGCAGCAGCAGCAACACGCGGCCAAATGCGAATTACTTTTGTTTCCTGCTCAAATGGCAACTTTGCTTTTAGATATTCGTAACTATCTTCAAGTTCATACTCGTTGAGCTGTAAATTGCTATTAGAAGCTTTGTGCAAATACCATGCATCGAGTTTGTCCTTATCTTCGGCAGATAAAGTACCTTCCTGATATTTTTTAAGCAACGCTAAGATTTCATTTTCATTCATAAGTACAACACGAAATTTGATCCCGTTTTAAGTAAGACAGTTAGAAGTTACTTTTGTCATAGGCAAATGACAAAAAAAATTAAAAAATTATTATTATATCGTTATCGAAGCAGGAAGAGTATTACTTTTTCTTTATCAATTAAGACGATAAGCGTATTTTTTGATATAGAAATTAACAAAAAGGCAACATTATAGTTACTACATAAAAACAGTCATAAAATTCTTAAGCTTTTCCCTAAGTATTTTGAGGGAATTGTACACTTGCTGCTTTGCTGTTTTATCTGTAATATTGAGCTGAAGTGCGATTTCTTCATAAGACAGGTCTTCTACTTTTCTCAGTAAAAAAACTTCACGCATTTTGGCCGGAAGAAGTTCTATTTCTCTGGAAATTATAGCTTCTAATTCTTCTTCCCGAAGTTTAAAATCTGCGAATACATAATCATCTTCAATAAAATTTGAAATAGATTCTGCATATCGTGAAACCACTTTTTCGTGGGCGATATGATTTAGTATTCTGTTTTTTACGGCTTTGTATAAATAAGAAGAAAGAGATCCGGTAAGGATTAATTCCTGACGCTTGTTCCAGATCGATAAAAAGACTTCCTGAACAACATCGTTTGCTTCATCCTGATTGCCCAATATTTTGTAGGCATGATTAACAAGCAGTTTACAATACCTTTCAAAAATTTCTGTATACGCCAACTGATCATCTTTTTTAAGAAGATCAACTAAAATAGGATCAGCATATTTGCTATAAACAGGCATTAAATAAAAGGGGTTGAATATCGAAAAAGCAATATTAAACATTTTTTACCTTAAAAGCTAAAAGATGATTCAGTTAGAAATGGTTACGGTGTTTTCTAACTATTATTTTCTTACATCTGCTTTCAAAAGCCTGTTTTATTTAAAAAAATGTTTATTGTTTGATTCTATTTTGGTTTACCGAAAGCCATTCTAATAGCATTTAAAATCGCTACTCTTTTTTTCTCATACTGTCTTTAACTTTCTCCCTGTGCATTTCTCCCCAGATACTGAGCTCGTGAATTACATTTTTTAAGGTTCGGCTGTAGTCAGTCGCTTCATAGATAATAGTAACGGGAGTTGTTGGATGTACAGTACGTTTAATAAAATCATTCAGCTCTAAATCTTTGAGTTCTTTTGCTAAAATTTTTGATGATATTCCCTCAATCTCCTTTTTTATTTCATTAAAACGTTTTGAAGATTGAATAAGGCTAAGAATTAAAGCAATCTTCCATTTTCCGTTTAAAACATACAATGCATCAATAATATTTCTTAGAGAACTTGCGCATTGATCCTTTGTTGGAAGTTCCTCTTCTTCAATTTTTTTCATGGCAGTAAAGATATAAACTTTACCAAAGGTAACTGGTTTCCTTTAGGAAACTACTCTCTTTTGTATACTTAACAACTGTAATTTTGCTTCAAAATCTAATTGTTTTCAATTCAGTTAGGTTCGAAAAAAGTAAAATTTAAAAGCAAATTAGTTATGAAAAACATTCTTCATTTAATATCCAGTATTCAGCCAAAAGATTCCCACAGCATTGAGCTTGGGAACGCGATTATCAAAAAAATTAAGGAAAAATATCCCCATAATACACTTGAAGAATTAAATCTGGTTGATCTCAACCTTCCTCATCTTAATCCCGAATTACTTCGCAAACTTTTTACACCTTCCAGCCATCTCAGCGGTGAAGAAAAAGAATCTATTGCATTTTCAAATACTTTGCTTGAACAATTACTGGCTGCAGATATCATTGTTATTGGTGCACCACTTTATAATTTCACGATTCATTCAGCATTAAAAACATGGATTGATTACATCACAAGACCTGGCGTAACTTTTGGATATGGTGAAGACGGACGCCCGATTGGTCTGGTTACCGGAAAAAAAGTATACATTGCAATGGCTTCAGGGGGCGTATATTCAGAAGGTCCTGGTCAGGTTAATGATTTTGTTGTACCTTATTTACAGGCTTTTTTAGGATTTCTTGGAATGACAGATCTTACGGCATTTCGCGCAGAAGGATTAAAAGTGCCTGAATTAAAAGAAAATGCGATGAATAAAGCAATAAATAGTATCGTGATTGATTAATTAATATTAGATTCAAAACAAAAAAAAGAGACTTACGAGTCTCTTTTTGCATTTCAATATATTTTTATAAAGGTTATTTCCCTTTTACCAACTTTTCTAAATATTCATTTTTATCTTTTTCGGCTTGTAATAAACGTTCGTATAGTTTTTCTTTTTCCTCATAAACTTCAAGCAATTTGTCAAGGGGATTAAAATTATATGTTGGATACGCAGCATTTTGTCCGTTATTGATACTGTTATCGTGAAAGCTATTAAAATAATTAATCATATTTTCTTCTGAAAAATTTTTAATTGCCTCTACTGTAACGCCAAGAATTTTAGCAATTTCTACAAGTTTACCTTCTTCTACTGTTTCACTGTTTTCAATAGCAGAAACTGTTTGTTGGCTTATTCCTAAAGCTTGCGCTAAAGCTTCTTGTTTCATATCCCGAAGTTCACGAATACGGCTGATTTTTCGCCCTATATGTTGTTTTGTTACTGTGCTCATAGTTCAAAGATAAATAATTATGAATAAAAAAATACCGTTTGTGTACGATACATAAACAGCATTGTATGATATCGTAGATTTATTCGATACCTTAAAAGTAACGGTATAATTGCGATGAAACAAAAGTATAATTTTTCTTATAAATATTAGATAGAAATATAATGTAAAAAAAAGTCGCTCCAATCAATTTGTTTTTCTTGTTAAGGTTTTAAAATTTAATACTAAGTATCATTTCTCATAAAATCCTGTTCCAATTTATAAAATGCAACCATATTTTTATTATCATTTTATAATAATATTCTTTCACAGTATTAATTTTGACACTGCAACCCGGTACAATCCCGTACAACCCAATTACAAATCAATACTTAAATAATAATGAAAGCGAAAAACTATCTTCAGATACTTTTGTTATGCGTTATTGTCATATCATGTACACAAAAGAAAATAGAAAACCTTCCAGCTTCAGAATCAAATTCTACTCCTGATTCCGGCTTTGAATTTGTTGAAGGATATCCAACAGAATCGACCATCAAAAAGGCATACGATGAAGCCGATTTGAACCGTGCTATTCAAACCTACCGATTCTTTTATCCATCAGTATCGTTTGCAGGAACCTGGGAAGGAAACTTAAATAATGGTGTTGTTCCCAATAAAACATTTGCCATACTAGACGGAACACCAAACCAACTTGTTTTTACACCAAATTCAGATACCAAATATGCCGGACTTGTTTTTGATCTTTCAGAATATGGCCCAATGGTAATCGATGTTCCGCCCGGACCGTTAATGTCTGTAGCAAATGATTTGAACCAGTTGTATATTATGGATATTGGTCTTCCGGGTCCTGACAAAGGAAAAGGCGGCAAACATATTATTGTTCCGCCGGGATATACCGGTAAAATTCCTGCCGGATATTTTGTTGGAAAACCTACAACCAATCGTTTGATATTAATGTTAAGGGCGCTTCCACTTGATGGAAAAGCAGAAACCGCCGAAGCTTTAATGAAATCAGTAAAAGTGTATCCGCTCAATAAACCTGCTGACTGGAAAGAACCTACATGGGTCAGCCTGAATAAAAAAGGCGCTGACTTTACGCCTCTTTCATGGGAAAATAACATTAAATACTGGGAAAAACTGAATGATTTGATTCAGAAAGAACCCGCAAATCCAGCGTATCGCATTATGTATGGTGAACTTGCCGAATTGGGTATCGAAAAAGGAAAAGCTTTTCAGCCTGACGCCCGCATGAAAGCCATATTAGAAAAAGCAGCTAAAACAGGAAATGCCATTTTGCGCGTACAATCGTTTGCTGACCGAAGACCGGACCGAATTGTATGGAAAGACCGCAAATGGGAATGGGCAGTTTTGCGCCACGCCAACGGTACTTTTGACACCGAAAATTATACAGATCTCTATGCTCGCGAAAAGTGGTTTTATCAGGCGCAGGTCGAATCTCCTGCCATGTTTAACCGTGCTGTCGGAGCGGGTTCGCTTTATTGGTTAGGAATGAAAGATAATAACGGTAAGTATTTAGACGGAAGTAAAACGTATAAGTTAACCGTTCCGTTGCCGGTTCCTGCCAAACTATTTTGGTCAGTTACGGTTTATGATAATGCAACACGAAGCGAGATTTTGACTGATCAGAATAAAGCGGCTTTGCGTTCTATGTTTGAATTGAAAGATAAAAAAGGTTCTTCTGTCGAATTGTATTTTGGTCCAAAAGCGCCTGCCGGAAAAGAAGATGCCTGGATTCAAACTCTTCCTGATAAAGGCTGGTTCACTTATTTTAGAATTTACGGTCCGGAAGATCCTGCTTTTAACGGAAGCTGGAAACCCGGAGATTTTGAAGAAGTGAAGTAAGGATATTTTAAATGTAAAAAATATTAATTTCTTATCAATTTTGCATCTGTGCTTTCTTGAAATAAAAACAAACCCCTTTTACTTAATAAAGCAAAAGGGGTTATTTTCAATTATAAAAAATTAATTTATGAATTAATTCTTAATGAATTTCTGAACATAATTAGCGTTTTCAGTTGTAATATTAATGATATAAATTCCTTTTACAAAAGCGCTTACATCAACTTGATTATTACTGACTCTTGCATTCAGGATTTTTCCTGAAATATCATAAATCGTTACATTTCGTACCTCATCCTGGGTTTTTATATTCAGAATATCTGTAGCAGGATTAGGATAAATTCCCAATTCTAATTTCTTAAAATCATCTGTTCCTAAAGTAGTTGATGCAGTAATTGCAATGGATTTTTCAACCCATTTACCATTAGAATTAAAACGTATTACAACGGTTGCTTCTCCATTTTTTTCCGGCGTTAGCACCAATTCGTCATTTGTATTGATAACTGCCGAAACTACTTCGGTATCACTATTTGATTGTATTGTTTTTACAATTGCTACCGATAAGTTATCGGCATCTGAAACAATGTTTTTTAAATCTATTACTGTAGCACTCTTTAACGAAACCTCCGACGGCAAAGCAGCGCTTACAACCGGTGAAATATTGTCCGGAAAAACGGTTATGGCCGGAAACCAGTAATAATCATCCAAGGTTTTTGTGTCGATTAAACTTCCGGTAGCATCAAAAGTATGAATCCAGTTTTTTTGAGAATGTGCTCCAAATCCGCTTTCTGATGTATTGAGAATTAAGTTGTCCGAAACCGGATCAATACGCAATGCGGCTCCATACGGAATTTGTTTGTAAGTTCCTGTCTGCCCCGGAATTGCTGCAAAGTTCTCATTGAATGTTTTTGCAGTTACATCAAACTTTATAATTTGTTTTCCCGAATTAGAAGCATTGATAGAGTTAATCCAGTACAAAGCATTTTGCTGGTTACTATAGGTAAAACTTCCTGCATTCCACGCTCCCCAGGATCCATCATATCGTGTAGTGGGAATTGCATATTCTGTTGTTGCAAAAGTTATTGCATCGATATTGATTAATTTTTGAGCCTGAATTCCCCAGACACTTCCGTCTTTGGCCTGAGCTATAGAATTAAAAGCGCCGGCAATAGTTTTTATTACGCTGTTGGTATTGGGATCAATTACCAAAATTCCTGTCGTTTGTTTTACAGCAAATACATATTGCGAAGTGCGAATCATATTTCCTATCTGTCCACTTGTGCCTGTTATTAATGTTCCTACTTTCATGTTTGCAATATCAAAAAGGTAAATTCCGTTTGATGCGCCAATATATCCTGTGGTTTCGTTCACTCCCAAAAAAGAACGTCCGTCTCCGCCAATAACATCAAATTTGGCAATTCGCTGCAGGTTTTTTGCATTGGCAACTACTAATCTTCCTCCGGGAGTATAATTGGTGTCTCCGCCATCTTTTGCCTGCTTTGAAATAAAATAAAATTTGTCTCCGTAAATTGTTCCGTTTTGTGTGGTTGCCCCAAAAGCTTCGTTATTATTTACAGCGCTGTAAACACGGTAATTAATAGTTCCATCATAATTAATAAAATTCACAGATCCATTCGTATGTCCGTACCATTCTTCGTTGACCATAAAAAATCCGTTCGTGAAATCTGTTGCAATAACATATGGCGTAACCGGAATAAATGTTGCTGAAACAGGAATCTCAACATTATTGGGCTTGTAATTCCAGACATCCCAGGATCCGTTTTGTAAAATACGCTGGTTTATTTCCAAATTTGAATTCGTAAAATCAGCGTCCCCAGCATTTTTTAACCAATACGACCATTTTCCGTTTGTCCATCCTGATTGCCAGTGATCGTCAATATCGATAACAGTATAGTTGTCAAAATCGTAAGCCTTAGTATTGATAATTCCGTTTGCAGGATAAAAAGGAAAGGTAAGATCTATACCTTTATAAAGTCCTTTCGTTTTTGTTCCGTTCAGGTCGTAGCCCAATCCTCCTATTGAAGTTATTGCCCCCGGTGCTCCCTGATAAAGCAAAGAATACAAACGGTGATCTACTTTTAATATCGCTTTCAGCATATCTTCACCAGTTGCTTCACCATCCCATCTAAAACCCCATATTAAGGCGTCAGAATTTTTGCTGTCATTCCATTGCACTACAAAAGCGGCCTGATTAGAACCCGTTCCTACCCAATACTGAATAGCATCAAAAGTTGCCGCATTTTTTTTCTGAACTGCTGTTTGTGCATTAACTAAAAATGCAAAAAACAATAGTAGTATTGAAAAGTAATTTTTCTTCATTCTGTTTATTTTAAAATTTTAATTATTTAATATGTAAATCATAAGCTCCTGAAACTTCTGTAGAAACTTCACCCAACCAGCCTGCTTCCTGATTGATGGCTGTATAAACTTTAATGAAATCGATGCCGGGTAGTTTGACATAATTTCCGTTTTTATCTACTGCCCACGAAATATCGATGTTTGAACCTTCATCTGTATTGGGAGCATTATCTGCGTAGCCAAAATCAAAAGATTTGCCTAACCAGTAATTTCCGGTACCGCTTTGATCATAAAAATTATCTTCGATTTTTGTTCCTTTTAAAGTATAGGAAACGTCAGAAATCCAAAGCGGATAATAACTTTGATCGTGAAATGCATTTTTTGTTTTGTATCCTGAATTGCCAAAGTTGTCCTGCCATTTAACATATTCCACATCGGTTTGCCAGAATTCAGTTCCCGCAACCGGAGTTTTATTAAGATCTGGTCTGTAGTACGTAATGCTGTAATTTTTTATGGTCGTATTTTTAAAATATTCACTTCCGGCTATTTCGTACCATTCGTCTTCATCGGGTTTTCCGTTTTTATTTTTGTCATAAGCCACAACAATAATTCCGGCTTCGCAGGATCCTGAACGCGCTTCGCCGGCTTCGTTTCCCCAAAAGGCATTTCCCAAAACTTTAAAATCCCGGCCGTTCATATTGGGAATTGTATGGTCAAAACCAAACACAACATAACCGCCAAAACCTCCTAATGAAATCATGGTCGTATTGGATCCTACAAGTGCTTTTTTGGCTTCATTGATAAGATTGCTTTCGGTATTTCCGGCTGAATATTGCGGAATCTCGTTTGTAAACTGACCAATTGCGGGGCTAAAATCAAAAACATTTGAGATATATCTACTATAATTTCCGGCTTCTTTCGTCACGTTTATAAAAGACTGGTAAGTTTTTACAGTTCCGTTTGTTTCGACTTTTAAGGTAAGCGGATAATTTTTTAAATACGGGCTAATAAAATCCAATTGTGCATTTTGCGAAATAATGGAATCCTTAATGCTCCATGTAAGCTGTGAATTGGCAGGCAGATTTGGCGTAATATTCAGTACCTTAAAACGATCAATGGTGTAGGTTTCTTTAAGGATTTCTGCTGCAGGGTTTTCAGTTCCCAGATCTTCTTCTCTGTCGGTTCCGCAGGCGATAAATCCTGATACGAAAATGGACAATAAGGTAATTTTTAAAATTTTAAAATGAGGTTTTTTCATTTTCATAAGTACATCACTGATTTAATTAAATAAACTTTCAGGATGTAATAATGAGAAGCAAAAGAATTATTCCCGTTATCCAATAACAGGTTAATTTCTTGTCTTTAACTTTATTCCACGAAAGTCTTAAACTATATGATTGTGGCAGGTCTCCTGACTTGTTCTATCTTTAAACTGCCTTCTCATTCGCCTCGGCGGACAATGGCATTAGTGATGTTTAAAGACTTCACAGAACTTACAGTAGCGGGTCTGTTCAGGATTTGCACCTGATTCCCTTTTAACTATTTTATCTTACGAAAAAACAGACCAAAATCTAATGGCAAATATAAGACTCTCTTAACAAAAATCCGATTGTTTGCGCATTATAACCTCAAAATGATGTTGGATACAAAAGCTACAATCATTTAAAAATTGCTACAATGCTCAACCTATGATAATTAAGTAACTATTATTGAAAATACTATAAATTGTTTGCTGAATGTAATCCTAATTTTGAATAAAGCTGAAATTTTTAAAAACAAATACAGCAAAACAATAAAATAAATTAATTCTAAATACATTTATTATGATAACAAATGACAACCAAAATTACGATCAGTACGAAGGTAATTTACAACAGGATAATCAAGGTTATGGTGACGAAAATAACCAGGAACAAGAATTATATTTAACTGAAGATCAAAACTATCTGGATAATGAATTTTCTAATGCACTTGAAAGAGATGATGAGAATGATCTTGAACAGGATTATCAGGAAGATTATTTAGAAGAAGATGACCTTGAAGAAGACGATTTTGATGAAGAAGAGGAAGATTTGGACGCAGATGATCTTGACGATGATTTGGTAGAAGATTACGATGAAAATGATCGTGAACCGGAAACATTTTCTGATGATGCTTATAAAATCGATTAATCAGCAATAATACTGAGATGAATCGTAATAAAGAAATACTTGAAAAAGCAAACGAAGCCATTTCAAAAGGCGACAATGAAGGCTTTCTCTCTCTTTGTACGGAAGATACTAAATGGGTTTTTCTGGGCGATAAAACTTTGGACGGAAAAGAAGCTGTTCGCAAATGGATGAAAACGGCATATAAGCAACCGCCAAATTTTATGGTTGAAAACCTAATTGGCGATGGCGATTTTGTTACCGCAGTGGGCAAAATCAAAATGACGGATCAAGACGGAAAAATGACTCTTTACTCCTATTGCGATGTCTGGAGATTTAGCAACGGTAAGATGGCTGAATTAAAAGCTTTTGTTATTGAAGCTGATTCGTAGACTATTAAGCCGATATTGTCAGGCTGAGCGAGTCATGTCAGGCTGAGCGTAGTCGAAGCCCACGTTCCAATTGAAACGCACTTCTTCAGAAGTTTAGCAACTCATTGTAACATTAAAAATAAAAGTCCCATTTCAAATTATGAAATGGGACTTTACTTTTTTATGCTTGACTGTTTATTCTACTCGTTTTACAGAAAGCTTGTCTAAACAAAAATAAGCCGCTGTATTCATTCCGTAAAGCGGATCTGCGTCTGTAGAATACATTTGGAAAATCAAATACTGAACATCTCCCAAATCTGCAAGATTAAGTGCGTTTACATTAACCCATCCTGTAGGCATTACAAGAGATGAACCAGTGTAATTTGCTAATGAATGAACGATAGGATCTGAAATAACGCCATCGCCATCTACACCATAAATTAATAAATCAAAATGATCTCCTGATGCAAAAGCTCTTGCAAAACCATCTCCATACAAACAGCCATAATACGGCCATGGATGAATGTTGATTTTTAAACCTTTCACTTCATAAATTCCTGTATTTCCAATTTTAATCCAGTTAGAGAAACTGCTTTCGCTAAAGGTGCTTCCCTGCGGACTTTGAGGATCTAAATAACTTGACCAATACCCTACAATATACGGATCGCCTGTTGTGCCAGGTGTTCCGGGAGTAATTGTTGTTGATGTGCCAAAACCGCTTCCGGCCATTGCTCCCCATTGATGAGGTACCCATCCATCTGATCCGCCCGGAGCTGATCCTGAACCATAATCGGTAATATCATTTACATTCGATACAATAAAACCATCCCAATAATTATAACCGGAAGATGTTGCAGTATGCGAAAATGTAAAGATATCTACATTTAAATTCGTATTGGAAACATAGGTATTTTGCCAGTATTTACCGCCTGTTGTAGTTGTTCCGCTCGCTAATAAAGCACTGGTAAGATTTAAAGTTGTCGTTGTACCAACAGAAGGATCTGTTACTGCTGTTTTTGCTGTAGATGCTGCAGTTTTTGCTGCTGCATTTACACCATCACTGCTGAGAGAATCTTCATCATTGCTACACGACGAAAGTCCTAAAGCTAAACCTAATGTCAAAAAATAAAATACTTTTTTCATAATTATAAAATTTAAGGTTAATATTCTGATTTAATTATTGAAACTGTGCTTTTTTTATTTCGCTGCTGCGGAAAAATTCAAATCTTCGGCTTGTTTAAAGTAGCTCACCAGCAAATCTGAAGCGCCCATTTCTACAAATGTCGAAACGTATACTTTGACAAAATCGATTCCCGGTAAAAGCACTTTATTTCCCTCACTGTCAACCGCCCAGCTAATATCTATGGATGGATCTTTTATACCACCGTAACCCCAGTCAAAAGTTCCTACATTAAAGTTTGTGCCTGCGCCATCGCTTACATCTTTAGACGGTAAATACAATTTTGTTCCCTTCAGGGTATAAGAATCTCCCTGCCATTCCGGATAATAGATTCTTCTTTTATTTTTGGCTGTTCTAGTAATAAAAGCCGATGCATTTTTGTTGTCTGTATATTTAAGATATTCTTTATCAAACTGCCAGTCTTTTGTACCTGCTACAGCAGCTTTAGCCGGATCTGGTTTGAAATACGTCACTTCATAATTTTTTACAGTAGTCGATTTGTGGTATTCACTACCGGCTATTTCGTACCATTCATTTCCGTCTGCAATTCCATTTTTATTAGCATCATAGGCAACATATACACTAACCGGAGTATATTTTACACTAGCGCTGTTTGCCAGCATCTGAACAATAAAATCACGTTTACCATATACATTTATTACGGTGTGGTCAAATTTAGTTACGATGTATCCGCCAAAAGTTCCAAGTGGAATTTCTGTTCCCTCTGTGAGATCTAACTGTCTTTGTTCCAGTAATTCTGTTTTTGAGATAAAAGAATCTGCCTCAATATTATACGCCGGAGCCGGTACATAATCAACAAGCGATAACGCCTTTGAAGTATAGGTTTTACCCGTTTCTGAAACGGCTACTTTAGTCGAAGCCTGTTTGACTAGTTTATCTAATGTTACCGTTAAATTGACATCGTAATTATTTGCTTTAGGCGCTATAAAGAGTAATGTTTTTGTGTCTCCAATAACAGAATCTTTTACTGCTCCCTCGTTTCCGGTTACTTTAATACTCCATTTATATTGGGCAACGGCTCCATTTGCATTTTCGATCACAACTTCCGGATCGATCTCTACTGCGTTATATTTTTCTACAACAAAATCAGCTCCTAATTTTACGGAAACAACCGCCTCTTTAACGGGTTCCGGTTTAGGTTCTTCTATAACCGGTTCTGTTTTTGCATCATCATCATTACTACAGCAATAAAAAGCGCTGATTGCCAATGCGCATAAACTATATTTTAAATACTTTTTCATATTATTATTTTACCTTTTTTAAATTGTATTTTTTTAATAAGTGAAGATCTCCGGCACCTGCAAATTTGGTAGCCATTGAAGATTGCTGATGACAAAGTCCCATTGGTTCGCTAACACAGTTGACTACTTTTATGAAATTAATTCCCGGAAGATTCGCTTTGTTTCCGTTTTTATCTACGGCCCATTCAATATCAATTTCAGGATTTACAGCATTTACATATCCCCATTCCGGAACCGTAAAATTCCACAGAGTAGTTTGTCCGGCACGTGCAGGTTCAAAATTCACGTCTAGTTTTTTTCCTTTATACACCGCTACAGTTTGAGTTGCCCACAACGGATAATATTCTTTTTTGCTTTTAGATCTTGGTAAATAATACGTTTCTGATTGATTATTTTCGCAATAGATGTGCTCACGATCTGAAAAAAGATCATTTGGCCCACCCACTACTACAGGTGCTCCTACAGCTTTTTTATGATACGTAATTTCAAAATCTTTGATTGTTTTTTCGCTTGCATGCTGACTTCCAATTATTTCATACCATTCGTCTTCATCCGGTTTTCCGTTTGCGTTTTTATCATAAGCTACATAAATCAATCCCGGTGCCGGCGGATTTGCCTTATCGGTTAAATCTCCTCCATAAACCTTAAAATCTTTTTCTCCCGGAACATTCACAATCGTGTGATCAAAACCCACAATAATAGATCCTCCAAAACCTCCTAAATCTAAAGGATATCCTACACTGGTTTCATTGATTCTGCCCAAAGCTGTTTGTACAACTGTTTCTTTGGTAAATCCATCTTTATATAAATCATTGGCAAACATTCCAGGTGCCGGAGCAAAATCAAAAATGCTGGTTACGTATGGATTGTAATTTGTGGTTTCATTAACTACGTTAATTTTGGTTGTTTTACTTCCTTTTTTATCTCCGGAAACTACGTTTAATGTAAATTCATAACTTCCTGCGTAAACTGCTGTAAATCTTAAATCTTTGGTTTTTCCAACAATAGAATCTTTTGTTTCGTTTACAGGATTTTTGGTCAATATCCACTCATAAGCTGGCGAATCGGCATCAGCAGAAGCTGTTATGTCTAATACTGTAAATGTTTTTGTTTCGTATTTTTCCTGAAGTGTAATCGCAATCCGAGATACAGTTTCTTCTCCCGGATTAGCATCATTTTTATCATCATCGCTGCATCCTATTGATAAGAATGCAAAAGCAAGAAATAACAAACGGGTCATGTTTTTTTTCATAGTTTCTGATATAATAATTTTAATTTGATATGATTTTTAAATTAACGCGTAGGAATATTTTCTCCTGAAAGATGCAAATCTGTAGCGCCTAATATTTCGGTAGAAGTTTCTCCCAGCCACCCAGCTTCCTGATTAAGACCGTTGTACACTTTTACAAAATCGATACCCGGCAGTTCTTCTTTGTTTCCGTTTTTATCTACAGCCCAGTTAATGTCTATTCCGGAATCGTTGTCATTATTAGGTGCATTATCTGCATATCCGTACAAAAATGCATATTGCACAAAATAGCTTCCTGTTCCGCTTTCATCGACTGCATTGTCCGGTAATCTCGTTCCTTTAAAGGTGATGGTTGGCTGATCTTTAAGCCATTTTGGCCAATAATCTAATGAATGGTTGTAAGCATTATTTTGGGTTAGATAACCGTCTTTTCCCTGATTGTCTTTCCAGTAGATGTATTCTGTATCTGTAAAAAGTACTGTTCCGGTTCCTCCTCCGGGAACGGGAATTTTATTAGGATCCGGTCTGTAGTACGTAATTTCATAGTTATGAATCGTTTTTTCCATTTTATGGCCTCCGCCTTCAATTTCATACCATTCATCATCCGGAAGTCCGTTTTTATTTTTATCGTACGCTACCATGATCACGCCTGCTTCACTGCTTCCGCCACGCATCGTTGCATCCGGATTCGGATTTCCATCTGCCCAGAAAGCATTTCCTAAAACTCTAAAATCACGTTTTCCTTTTACGTTTACGATCGTATGGTCAAATCCAAAAACAATATAACCTCCAAATGCGCCAAGCGAAACAAGGTCCCCGCTTTTCTTGGCGAGATACGTATTGGCTCTTGACAAAATTTTCTCTGTAGTATCTCCGTCATTCGCTGCAGGCAAATCGTTTACAAATTGTCCGGGAGCAGGTTTAAATTCAAATACTTTCGCGATATAGGTTTTTAATTCTTTCGTTTCTGCGCTTACAAGCACTTTTACGGTTTGTGTCTGCGTATTTCCTTTATCATTTATAGTAAGGGTAAATTCGTAAGTCCCAACTTCTGCGGCAGCAAATAAGGCTTCTTTTGAAGTGGCATTCGCCAAAGAATAATTTTCTGAAGAAGTATTTTTTACACTCCAATTGTAAGTGGCATCTGAACTAACAGTTATTTTTGAAGTTAAAGTTACAATCGCAAAACGCTGTGTTTTATATTCATTATTTTCAACCAGTTCCTCATCTGGTTGTGTGTTGTCGTTATCTCCACCAGAACAATTGGTCAGCATTATTGCAAAAAGCAAAAGCAATACTGATCGAAAATGTTTTAAGAATTTGTTATCCATAGGTAATTTAGTTTTTGGTTATAAAAGCGATATGTGCGGGAATATTTCCGGCAGTAGTTTTCCATTTTAATTTTCCTTCGGGAGTAAAACAGTAGATATATCCGGTTACGACATAATTTTGGGCATCTGTGATATAGATTTCTTTGGTTTCTGGATTTACCTGAAGCCCATACGGAATCATGATTTGCTTGTCTGTGCCGTCTGTAATGATTTTATCGTTGATTATTTTTTTGGTTTTAGTATCGATTATTCCGTAGGTGATTTTGTTGCTATTGGTCAGATAACTCCATTGAACACTATAGAAATAAAGTAAATCATCGACCAGACACATTCCTAAAACGGGAATATCGAGCTGCATTTTTTTCTCGTCTGTATTGGTATCAATGACAAAAAGATTGGAAGGCGTGTTGTAATAATCGCCTCTGGAACTCACGTAGATATCTCCCCGGCTATCAATTTGCATGGCATAGAGATTAATGCCAACGTCTATTTTTTTTATTTCCGTAAACGTTTCAAGATCTATTACAGAAACAGTTCTGTCGTAATTGGGAACTCTGTAACCTCCTGAATTTGCCACATATAATTTTCCATTATGTACAACCATTTGTTCGGGCTGATATCCTACTGTAACCTTTCTTTTTATTTCTAATGTTGTAGTATCGATCTCGGCTACAAAACCTATTTCTGCATTTGGATCGATCGCAACCGGACCAGAATACGAGCTGACATAGGCCTTTCCTTTATAAAACTCAACATATCTGCAATTGGGAATATCTATTTTTTTGATGCGTTTTGCAGTCCATTTATCGATGACCTCGACTTTATTGGAAACATTAATTACGGCATAAACCTTATTCCCATATATTTTTATATCATTGCCAACATCACCCAATTCTTTTACAACAGTCGGATTTCGTTCTGAATAAATATCGGTGGTATAATTTCCTGTTCTGTAATTGAATACATCAATACTGGCGCGGTTCATTCCCATATTACCTTCGTTCAAAAGATAAAAACCTTCAATATTGCCATCACTTCTTGGCGCAGCAACGCTTACCGCTGAAGATGGAAAAATGGTTTCTTCTTCCCTACAGGAAATAAAAGAAATGGCTATAAATAAGCTAAGCAATAATTTTGTGGTTATTTTTTTCATAGCGCAATACTTATTATAAATTTTAATGTACGGCCCGGCATAGGATAATTGGATATAACTTCATATTGCTGATTGAGCGCATTGTTGAGTTCTATCGTTCCTTTTAAATTGTAATTATGAATTGCAAAAGATTTCTGCACTGATACATCATGTGTGTACCAAGGCTGTATTTCGTTGATTTTTATATTGTTGACATTACCATTGTAGCGTTTTCCAACATAAATAAAACTGTAATTAAAGTTCCAGGTTTTGTAATCGGCATTTAGTATTCCGGAGCCGCTATGCCATGGTGTGTAAGGAATCTGATCTCCGTAAGAGGATAATTCCAAACCTCCAAATTTTGTATAATCCTGACTTTCAGAATAGGTGTAGGTTAAATTTGCTGCTAAATTTAGCTTGTTGATATGCATTCCCATATTCAGGACAGATTCTATTCCTTTTCCTTTTACCTGTCCCATATTGGTCATCATCCAGCGGAAGAGATTTCCTGTTGGAGCGGCGATTATTTTGTCTTTGGTATTGGTGTAATAAGCATCTGCCTGTATCGAAAATTTGTCGAAAAATTCTTTGGCTACCGGTAAATTATAAGTGAATCCAATGTCGTACTGGTTCATGTATTCCGGTCTCAGAGTGCTTGAACCGACCATTGTATAATACAAATCATTAAAAGTGGGCATTCTGAAAATACGTTTTGCAAATGCTCTTATATTAAAATCGTATGCTTTAAAGGGTGTGTAACCAAGAAATAATGCCGGAGTAAATTCGGTTTTGTCTGGCGCTTTTGCATTATACCGAACTTCTTCGTGTACGTGCGTGCCTACAACGCTTCCCAAAACTTTAAATCCGCCAAGTCTGTACGAACTCGCCAAAGAGAACAATGCCGTGTAACGTTGCGGGAAAGAAAACAAAGTCTGAATTCCTTTTCTGGTTGCATTTAATCTGTTGTATTGAAAATCTGTAGAAAGCGAAACATCCCAGTTAGACAATATACTATACATATTAACTGCTGATATGTAATATTCCTGCTGGTAATAACTATCGTCTGATTGTGCGCCTTCGGTTACAATTTCACCCAATACATTGGTGGTGTCTCTGGCCACATAATGGGTGTAATCATACGCGTATTTTGCCTTGACCTGAAATTTATATTTTTCGCTAAAATCTTTTATGTAAGTTCCCTGTGAGAAAAAATTCTTGTCGTATTGCCTGAAACCGTCTGAAAATTTATTTTCGACAATGGCTCCCGGCGCTCCTCTTTCAGAATCATAATAATAAATTTTGGCATCCCAGGAACCATTATTTATTTTTCCGTACAGTCCGGATTCTACCCTTATTGCTTCAATATCGCTATTGTGTCTTACAGCCGTTGTATCATAAGCTACACTTCCGTCCTGATTGTTTCTTTTGTATCGAAACTTATATTCGCCATTAGATTTGATATATTCTGAACTCACGCTCAAACTCACTTTATCGCTCAATTTTTGTTCCCATCTAAAAGAAGGATCAATATAATTGATGGACATAGTCTTGTAACGTACCAATAAATTTGTTTTTTTATTGGCCGTAAAAACCGGTCTTTTTGTTCTTAAATAAATGGTAGAAGCTGCCGCGAAATCTTTGGCAGATTGAAAAATTTCGCTCTTTTGACCGTTGTACATCGTCAGGGATTCCATGTCGTCCAGAGAATATTTTCCTAAATCTGTAACTCCGTTTTGTGCATTTCCCAGTTGTATTCCGTCATAGAAAACACCCACGTGATGTGTTCCCATATTTCGGACATCAACCGTTTTAAGTCCGCCAAGTCCGCCGTAATCTTTGATTTGGGTTCCGGCAAAATATCGTAAAGCATCGGCAACATTATGACTCGCCAGATTTTCAAGCAATTCTCCTGAAAGGCTTTGTACCGGAATCACTTCCTGATAGGGTTTTCCTTTTAGAATAACTTCTTTTAAAACCCGCAAACTATCATTTGATACTTGTGAATGAAGTACGATGGGCGCAAATAATAGGAAAATGAATAAGAGTGTTTTTGTATTATACATCACTATTTTAATTAAATAAACGTCGTGGATGTATGAATCAAAAATCAATAAGAGATAATCCCGCTATACAATAGCCGGTTAATTCTTGTTGTTCGACTTTATTCCACGAAAGTCTTAAACTATGTGATTATGGCAGGTCTCCTGACTTGTTCCATCTTTAAACAGCCTTCTCATCCGCTCGGCGAACAATGGCATTGGTAACGTTTAAAGACTTAACAGAACTTACAGTAGCGGGTCTGTTCAGGATTTGCACCTGATTCCCTTTTAACTATTTTTTCTTAAGAAAAATAGACCAAAATCTGGTGCAAATATATAACTTACTTTATATAAAATAATTCTTATTTCTCAGAATTGAATAATAGCCCAATAAATCAGTTCTAATTACATCATATTAAAACGCAATATTGTTATTATATAACAAATCGAAAAAATTCTATAAATCATAAATCCGACTCTGTATTTACATTTGGCCTGTGTAAAATTGTAATCGAATAGAAATTCTAAATAATATTCGATTTCTTTAAACACCGAAAACACCAAAAACATTTTTATAATCTTTTATAAATTCACTACAGATGGTTTACTTAAATACTGACTTAATGCGATTTTTAGATGCACAAAATAAACTTTATCTTACTGCATATTCTGAAATTAAAAAAGCAAAAAAGCAAACACACTGGATGTGGTTTATTTTTCCACAAATAAAAGGACTTGGCACCAGTAGTCTTGCTAATTATTATGCGATAAATGATCTTAAGGAAGCTTCTGATTTTTTACAGCATCCGGTTTTGGCCAAACATCTTATAGAGATTTCAAAGCTTCTACTGACTTTTAAAAAGAAATCTATTGTATCTATTTTAGGTGATTTGGATGCCCGCAAACTGCGTTCGTCAATGAGTCTTTTTTCACAAGTAGAAAATGCCGATCCGGTTTTTAAAGAAGTTTTAGATACTTTCTTTTCAGGAGAAGTAGATATGCAGACTTTATCATTACTAAATTCTAGTGTTAAACTTGCTGTGGCGTAGTTTACTCTAATAAAATATTCGATATATAAAAAAAAAGCGGCTCTAATTGAGTTGCTTTTTTTTTTGTTTTATATTTGGTTTGTACAAGGTCAGTTCACACTCAGCCAAATATTTAAAAATCTTTGTGCATATACGAGCGGGACGCTCGCGCCTGCGGGGGGCATGGAGTAAACAATTTACAAATGGTGCAAATAAAATAACTGGTCAATAATGAAAGTTGAAGAATTAATTGATATAATAGAAAAAAATCAAAAACAAGAATTTACAAATTTATTGTCTGCTATTTCTGACTGGCCTTCAAATATTGATTCTGTTGAAGAGTATTTTTTTAAAGTAAAGTCTTTTTTAGGAATCAAAACTATTAATATAGAATTGATAAAAAAAAAGGTATCTGAAATTGATGTACTAAGTCATGTCTGGGAATTAGAATCGATTAGTGAATTGATTCTGTTTTTAGAAGTTTATAAATCAGATGATTTAATCCCGATTTATAAAATATAGCTGTGAATAGTTCGCAATCTCCACCAAAGCATTATAAATATACTTCGCCACCAAAGCTCCACCATCAACATTAATCAAATCAACATCATCTTCCGGAGTATGATATTGCGAATGTCCTCCGGTATGGAAACCTATAACCGATATTCCGGATTTGTAGAATGAAACATGATCAGATCCGCCGACTTCTCCGGCGTGAACTACGGGATTAAGTCCGCTGTTTTCTCCTAGTTTTTTCATTAGTTCGACCCCTTCCGGGAAAGTTCCGGCGCCGCCCATGTAGATTTGTTTTTCGGGATTTAATCTTCCTACCATATCCATGTTGAGCATTACTTTTAGCGCTTCTTTTTTAATTGGTAAATGTGAAACGAAATATTTCGAACCTAATAAACCTTCTTCTTCTCCGCTAAAGGAAACAAAAATGATACTTCTTTTAGGTTTGGTTTTAGCTTTTGAAAGTTCCTCTAAAATGCACAACAATGCTGAAACTCCGGATGCATTGTCATCTGCTCCGTTGTGAATCGCTGCAACATCTTTCTTTTTACTTCCTGAATTTTGTCCGCCCCAACCCCAATGATCGTAATGAGCGCCAATTACGATATATTCATTCTTTAAAGTTTCATCTGAACCTTCAAGATAACCCACAACATTTTGGGTTGTAACACTGTCTGATTTTACCTTGTTCAGTCCTTCTTTCACAAAAAGACGGAAAGATTGGTAGTAACCATCATTGAACTTTTTTAAACCGAATTTTTTAAAATACTTTTCAATATATGCAGCTGCATCATCATTGCCTTTTGTTCCCGGAAACCGACCCTGCATTTTATCTGAAGAAAGATATTTATCGTGTTTGTAAAATGTTTTGGCATTGATTCCGTCCTGAGCGTTCATAACTATATTAAAAAATAACATAGCAAAGAAGATGATCTTAAATTGGAATTTTCGGAAAGATTTCATGAGTAATTCTATATTTTCTGTAAGTTTCATTTTTTATTTCTAATTCACATCAAAACTTACATGCTTGATATATTTTCGATTATAAGTATATAAAACATGTACTTTTTTATCCGAAGTCTGAATTATGGCCGGATAACTAAACTCGCCTTCAGGCTGGTATTCAAGGTCGAAAAGTTTGTTCCAGTGAATTCCGTCTTGTGAATGTTCAACGTCTAAGACATTGCGTCCGTTGAACCAGTCTTTTCCTTGTTTCAGCGGATTATTAACCAATAAAAAAGATTTTTTAGACAGCGTTAAAGCATCAATTCCAGAGTTTGAATTCACCACATTTATACTATCTGTCTGAGTCCAATTTTGGCCTTTGTCCTTCGACCAGCTTGTAATTAATTTATTGTGTTTACTTCGAAATAACATTTGAATTTTATCAGAATGCACTAAAAACGTTGGCTGAATGATTTCGAAATTCTGCCTGTTTTCTATATTTATTTTTTTCCACTTTCCGGTTGCCTCTGTATACGTTTCTACGTGGCTTCTCCATAAATTACCTTCCACGCTTTCTGTGCTGCTTCCGCATAAAATAACGCCCGGAGTTACTTCAATTGGTTTGTTTTTTATGGGTCCCAAAATGCCCTCAGGCAAATATTCGGGATTGCTCCAGGTCGTTCCGTTGTCTCTAGACGAGATCATGGCGCCAAACCATTCTCTTGGATTTTTACCAACTTTATAAAATAAATACAAAGTTTTGCCTTTGGCTTTAAATAAAACCGGGTTCCAACACGGCAACGTGTCTCCTTTTTTTATTAAGGGCTGAATAAGATTTTGTGGAGCAGACCATGTTTTGTTTCTATAAGTAGAAAAATAAATACCTACATCTTTTGCTCCTTCGTATTTTCCGCCAAACCAGGCCGCCATGATTTCGTTTGGTTTTGTTTCGACCAAAGTTGCGGCGTGACTGTTTGTGGTTATGGGTTTTTCTGTTATAAAGGTATTTGTAATATTATAGGCATACGTTTTTTGTTGTGCCGACGCAGAAGAAACGCATACTAAAACAAATAATAATATTGAATTAAATTTTAAAATCATTGTATTCTAAGTTATTAAAGTGAAATTTGAAAAAGTTTTTTCAAATTTCACTTTCAATTTTACGGGAATTACTTTTTGCTTAAACCTAATTTATGTCCGGCTACTGCATAATACAAAATAATGATGTAACATGGCAGTAAAATCCAATATCCATCTGTAGCTGCGTGTGCTGTGGCAAAAGTTTCACTAATACCAAAAGCGATCATATCGGCTTTGCTTAAATCTACTATTTTTCCATATAATGGCGGAATAACGGCTCCTCCGGAAATGGCCATAATCAACAATGCCGAAGCTGTTTTGGTAAATTTCCCTAAGCCTTTTAAAGTCAATGGCCATATTGCCGGCCAAACCAATGCATTTGCAATTCCTAATGCAGCTACAAAAAGTATCGACACAAAACCTTCGGTAAATACGATACAAAAACAAAATATAATTCCTAAAACCGCACTTACTCTCAAAGCTAAAGCCTGAGTAATAAATCTCGGAATCAAAAATACTCCCAAAATATAAGTTCCTACCATTGCCAATAAGGTAAATGTGGTGAAAAACTTAGCGTCGCCAGCCGGGAATCCTAACGAAATTCCATAAGCAATAATAGTATCGCCGGCAATAACCTCAACGCCTACATACATGAACAACGTTAATACGCCCAGCCATAAATGCGGAAATTGAAAGATACTTGTCTTTGTTGTCTCGCCTTCTTTTGGTTCTTCAATTGGTGCCGCTTCAACATCCGGTAAAGGTGCTTTACGTATTAAGATTCCCAATATTACTAAAACAATAGCCATAATGAGGTATGGGGTCACCACACTATCGGCCATTGTGTTTAGCAACTGTGCTTTTTCCTCAGCACTTACTACCGTTAATTTTTGTTGAATTTCATCGATTCCGGATAATAAAATGGCTCCAAAAATAAGCGATCCCAAAGCTCCCGCTATTTTATTTGAAATACCCATAATGGCAATTCGCTTGGCTGCGCTGTCAATAGGTCCAAGAATCGTAATATAGGGATTTGATGCTGTTTGCAATAATGTCATTCCCGTTCCCTGAATAAAAATACCGGTCAGAAACATCCAATACGTTCTGGCTTCTGCTGCGGGAATAAAAACCAAAGCTCCTACGGCCATGACAAATAATCCTAGTGACATTCCTTTTTTATATCCAATTTTACTTAAAATATAAGAAGCCGGCAAGGCCATCACGACAAACGAAATATAAGATGCTGATGCTACTAAAAGTGATTGTGCAGAGGTTAATTCGTTTATGGTCTTCATAAACGGGATTAATGCGCCATTAATCCAGGTTACGAACCCAAAAATAAAAAATAGTCCGGCAATAATTAGTATAGGAATTAAGGTGTTGGTTTGGTTAGATGAGGATGGTGTATTATTATCAGCCATAATTTTATTTTTTGTTGGCTATCATCTTCTTCATTTTAATGGACTCACTTTAAAATTGAGATAACCCTTTTTTATTATTTTGTTTTCATTGTTTTATTTCATTTTGTTTTTTGCTATTTTAGAAATAGGCGTATAAAACAAAAGGAGAGTTACCTCTCCTTTTGCCTTCTAAGTAACGAATCTCTTTATCTTTACTTATAATTTATTCTTTTGTATCCCACCAAAGTCTTGTACCTCCTGAATCAGGACCTCCAAGTTTTGAGATAGCATCATCAACAGCTTCTCTGTTTGAAGAATATTCGTTTGTAACAAAAATTACACGTTTCATTAAGCTTTTCCCTACTCCTGGCTCAACATTATCTGTGTTAATTATCGGGTAGATTACTTTAGCATCACTTCTACGTAAATCAGCCCATGCTTCCCAAGATTCAGGGAATATTGCTAAATATTTTTGAACAGCAATTTGTGTACGTTGGTTTGCTTCAGAAGCATCCCATGCAACAGGTAGTGTTACCGGAACTGTTTGTAAACCAATAGTTGGGTAAAGAGTTGCAGCATTTGGTACAGATGGTGTAGATGTTCCTGCGATATAATCAGCAATTACATTTGGATCTGTGATTCCCCATTGTGTCAATGATAATGTAATACCTCGCTCATATAAACTTTGAGCTGTACCATTCATGTTCCATCCGTTCAATGCACCTTCAGCTCTGCTTAAAAAGTTTTCAGAAGCCATGAAGATTTCAATGTTTTTAGTTTCGCTAAGAGTTCCGTTAGAACCACTTCCTAATACATCATTATTAAACATAGAGAAAGCTGTTGTTCCAAACTGACCTTGTAAACCTCCAACTGGTCGGCCTCTGTAGAATTGAGCTGCAGGAAGTGCTGTAGGATTAGCTGGTGCAAACCATTTAGCAAGTCTTGGATCATCATACCCTACAAGTAAACTTTCCATAGAAGCTGTCATATAATAACCCCACGCATTTACAATCATATTCAGGTTGTTTGGCGTAATATTACTAACCTTGAAAGTAGCACTTTGCTCATTAGTTTCTATTACACCTGCTGCTACTGCAGCTTCTGCCTGAGCTTGTGCTTTTGCTGGTTCTACATCTGAAATTCTTAATGCTAAACGCAATCTCATACTGTTTCCAAATCTTTTCCAGTTCGCTATATTTCCACCATATACTCTGTCATTCGGCTGAAGGATTCCAACTGTAGTTGCAGATGTTGCATTAAGTGTAGCATTTGCTTCGTCTAACAATTTGAAGAAATCTGTATAAATAAAGTCAACAGTATCATAAGGTACTTTTTCTTTTTTATTTCCAGCTTCAGTATAAGGAATTGGACCGTAAGCATCTACCATTTGGTTGAACATAAATACTTTCCAGATTTTTAATACAGCAAGAGCTTCAGCATTTCCTTCAGATGCTTTAATAGCATTGTTTAAAGCCGGTACGGCAACTGTGTAAAATCTTAACCATCCACGTCCTTCGTAACCGTTTACGAAAGCATTTCTTTCTGTACCATATCCACAACTAAGATATTGTGTAAATGTTGATGGTAAAATACCTGTTGCAATACCCCATGTTCCCTGATCATCAACTCCGGGAGAAGAATAAGAACCGTTGTGTATACCAGCGTATAATGCTGATGCAAACGCAGGACCTGCAAGAGTCTGATCTAACTGATCTTCTGTTAGGGTATTTTTGTTTGTATTTATATCATCAAATTCCTGTGTACAGCTTGAAAAAACAGCGAGCATCGACATGACAACTCCTATTGTTTTAATTTTATAATTTTTCATATTATATCTCTCTTTTTTTTAAATTAAAATCCAAACCTTACGTTCACACCATACTCTCTTGTTGAAGGAATATTGAAAGATTCAATACCTTGCAAGTTTCCTGTACCTGCTCCTGCTTCAGGATCAAAGTATTTCGCTTCGTTAAGGAAAAAGAATAAATTTCTTCCTACTACTGAAAAATCAATACTTGCAAATCCAGTATTTTGCAACATACGTTTAGGTAATGAATATCCAAAAACAAGTTCTCTTAATCTGATGTTTGTAGCATCATAAATAAAAGGTTCTGCAACCGGAGTTCTTTGTCCAATAGCTGTCCAGTATTGCTCTGCAGTAATACTTGTAGTATTTGGAGAATAAGTTCCGTTTCCGTTATCTACAACACCAGGAACAACAATTCCACCTTCTCTACCGGCAAGAGTAACATCACTTACACCTAAACCAGCTTGTCTTGCTTGTGTATATGAAATAACTTCTCCACCAATTCTGAAATCAACAAGGAAACTTAGTGAAAAATCTTTATACTTGAAATTATTTTTAAATCCTGCAGTCCAGTCCGGGTTAAAGTTACCTGCACGGAAACTAAAATCATCTGTTGCGATAGGTATACCTGCAGCACTAACAAGAGTATTTAGTTGTCCTGTGTTCAAATCAAGGATTCTTTGGAAACCTTTAATATATAAATCTCCGTATTCTCCTCCTTTAACAACTTTACTTCTAACTAACCTTCCTTCACCAATAACCAATTCTTCTCTATCATCATAGATAGAAGTAACTTTTGATTTATAAGAAGCATAATTCGCCATAATATCCCAAGAGAAATTCTCTGTTTGAATAGGAGTTGCAGTAAGCGTAAGCTCAATACCTTTATTTTCAATATCTCCACCGTTTAATACCGCTCTTGATGTAGAAGAAGATTCAGGCGTGTTGATGTAGAAAATCTGATCTGACGTTTTTGTCTGGAAATAAGTAAAATCTAATCCCAAACGATTTTTGAAAAATCTAACATCTGCACCAAACTCTGATGAACTTGACATCTCTGGTTTAAGGTTAGGATTTGCAGCTGTAGTTTGAGAATACAACATACCACCATTACCACCAATATATGACAATTGAGAACTAGTTTGGTAAGGATCTGTATCATTACCCACTTTTGCGTAAGAAGCTCTTAATTTAGCAAAGCTAATAACTTCAGGCAATTCAGCCATATCTGAAATTACAGCAGACAAACCTGCAGAAGGATAGAAGAAAGATCTGTTTTGTGATGGCAATGCAGATGACCAGTCATTTCTAGCTGTTAAATCTAAGAATAAATAGTTTCTGAAACCAATTTGTGAGAATCCATAAACAGAATTAACTTGTTTTTCTGACATTGTTGAAGTTGAAGTCACTGTCGCAACATTTAGCAAAGAAAAATAGTTTCTTTTACTTAAAACTCCTCCAGATGTTAAAGCAGAACTAGATTGTTTCAACATGTTGGCACCAGCATTAAGACCAATTGTGAAATCTCCAAATTTCTCTTTGTAAGAAAGCAATGCATCTGTATTAAATTCACTAACCAATTCTGTAGACTCACTATATGAACCTAAGTTGTTGTTGAATGCTCTTGTAGCATATCTGTTTCTAACATTTTTGTTAGTCATTTGATCTAAACCTGTTCTTACTTGTAAACTTAAAGTACTTGTAATGTCATACTTAAGAGACGCAAGACCAATAAATCTGTTTCTTTTATCATCGCGTGAATCGTCACGTAATGCAGACCAGTAAGGGTTTCCTCCTGGAGAACCTGCTTCGTCAATAAAATAGTTTTGTTGTAATTGACCAGCAGCATCAGTATATTCAAAATCTTTGTACTCATTAAATTTAATACTACGAGGTAATAAATAAGCAGATGTACCAATAGATTCTTCACCTGTTCTTAATAAATTATCGATGTTTTGAACGATGTAGTTTGTTTTTACATCCAATGAAAATTTATCAGATAATTTACTTGTCAATCTTAAGTTAAGATTGTGTCTGTCTAAAGCATTACCCTGAACGATACCTTCTGCACGAGTGTTTGTGTAAGAGAAATACCCTTGTGCTTTTTCGTTTCCGGTAGTAATAGACAATGTATTTGCTAAGTTATAACCTGTTTTATAAAAATCAATAACGTTGTTTGGCTGTGGACTGTAATCTGTAGTCGCTGGTCCTGCATAATTAGGATTACGAGCTAATTGCCATGCCGAAACTTGTCTTCCGTCTAACTTTGCTCCCCAGCTTGATACAGAAATAGGATTATAAGCTCCTCCGTCTCCTTGTCCGTATTCGTTTTGGAAATTTGTTAAATTGTAAGCTGTAGAAGCCATAAAATTAGATGACAATGAAACAGAAGTTTTACCCGCTTTACCAGATTTAGTAGTAATAAGGATAACACCATTACTCGCTCTGTTACCATAAAGAGCTGCTGCAGAAGGTCCTTTAAGAACAGTCATGGAAGCAATATCTTCAGGGTTAATGTTCGAAATACCATCTGGTTGTGTAGTACCTCCTGTATCAATATCAGGGTTACCAGTTGTTGTTCCGTTACTAATAGGCACACCATCAACTACATAAAGAGGCTGGTTGTTTCCGTTAAGAGACCTGTTTCCTCTTAAAGTAATTCTTGAAGAAGAACCTACACCATTTGATGTTGTAGAGAAGTTAAGTCCCGCAACCTTACCTGAAAGTGAGTTGGCAACGTTTAAAGACCTTGCTTGAGAAACCTCAGCTACGTCAATGTTTTGAGCAGAATAAGTAACTGTTTTCTTTTCTCTTTTAATACCAAGAGCAGTTACAACTACTTCTCCTAACTGATGCGTATCTGCACCTAAAGTTACATTGATAGTAGTTTGTCCTGAAACAGGAATCTCTTTTGAGGCAGAACCAACATAAGAGAAAACTAAAACTGCTGATTGATTTGGAACATTGATACTGTATTTACCATCAAAATCTGTAGATACACTTGTTTTTGTTCCTTTCACGACAACATTTGCTCCAGGGATCGGAATTCCGCTAGAAGCATCTGTTATCATTCCCTTTACTGTTGAAGTTTGAGCGTGTAGATTTTGAAATCCGAACAAGCAAACCACCAACAATAATTTTAGTACGTCTTTAATCATATAGGTTGTTTTTTGAGTTAATAACATGTTAAATTTAAGGATCCCGTTTGTTAACTAAATCATTATTTCGACAAATGACATCTTTGAAAAGGTGTTGGTAAAACTTTTGTTTAAAACCCCTTATTTTACTATTAAAATCCTTACGTTTTCTGGGCTTACATATTATTAATCTTTGCGTTTTATTAATTTCTTAAAAGAATTCTAACCAAAACACTTAAAACGCTAAACATTTTTCGATTACGCTCGTCGAAAAGTTAATCGATTACCTTAAAATTTAACTTTTGTAAATCGGTTGAATTTCCGCCTACCATAACTTCAAAGTCTCCAGGCTCAACTACACGCTGCATTTCCTTGTTCCATAGAGACAATTCATCTGCAGTTAAGGTAAATTCTACTTTTTTAGTTTCTCCCTTTTTGATAAACAACCTCTTGAAACCTTTTAATGTTTTCTTTGGAGTCGTTACACTACTATATACATCATTAATATATAATTGTACAACCTCATCTCCGTCGTAGTTTCCTGTGTTTTTAACATCAACGCTTACTTTCAATTCACCGTCAGCTTTAATTTCTTTGGTATTGATGGCAAAATTTGAATATTCAAACTTGGTATAACTTAAACCGTAACCGAATGTATATAATGGGTTTTCGCTTTCAGAAACATATCTGTGAATCGCAGATGGTTTTTGGTTATAATATATAGGTAGCTGTCCAACAGATTTTGGAACCGTAATTGGCAATCTTCCACCCGGATTATAATCTCCAAATAAAACATCGGCCACAGCTCTTCCTCCTGCTTCACCCGGAAACCAGCCTTCAATAAGTGCCGGAATGTTTTCGCTAATCCAGTTTGTCGAAAGTGGACGACCGTTTAATAAAACGCAAACTACCGGAGTTCCCGTTTTTTGAATCGCTTCGATCAATTCCTGCTGCATTCCGTGTAAGTCTAAAGAAGCTACATCTCTGTTTTCTTCTACCAATTCATTTGATTCTCCTAAAACCACAATCGCAACATCTGCTTTTTTAGCAATATCGATCGCAGGCTGAAAGTTTACTTTTTCCAGATTCCAACGCAAGTGCGCTCTGGCTCCCCAGCCGCCTTCCCACATTTCGATGCGGACTTTGTATTTTTTACCGGCTTCGATATTTTTTGGAGTCGTAACCATGCTTGTTGCACCTTTTGTCCAATTGTCAATTACCAACTGATCGTCAACCCACATTCTGATTCCGTCATCTGAACTTAAACCTAACCAACCGTCAAATGATTTTTCTGACTGAATATATCCTGTCCAGCGAATAGAGAAATCATCATCTGTAACTCCATCTCCGGGAGACCATGGCCAGTCAAATTCTAATTGATTATCAATACGGGTTAATACCGGATTTCCTTCTACATTTCTGTTATTGAAATATTCTCCTTTTAATCCGTTTTGAGATCCATCCGGAGTAAATAAAAACTTTGATGGAATAATTTGTCCTTTTACAATTAAGGAAACACCTTCTTCATAAAGTACATTTGTTTTTGCACCCGCAACTTGTTTAATACCTTCCAAAACTGTAGTTCCCACTTTATTTTTTACCGCATATCCGCCCAATCTTGACGCATCAGCATTTGGTCCGATAACGGCAACTGTCTTTATATCTTTGCTTAAAGGCAGAATATTGTTGTCGTTTTTCAATAAAATCATTGATTTACGACCCGCTTCAAGCGCAACATCCTGATTTTCTTTGGTATGAAAACGTTCTTTAATTAAGTTTTTATCTGTGTATGGATTTTCAAATAAACCCAATAAAAATTTCAATCTTAAAACTCCACCGGCAGCACGATCAATTTGCTCCATTGTCAGTTTCTTTTCATTTACCAATTCAATGATACTTTGTTGCCAAAATTCATTTGTAAAATCATAAAACTGCATATCAACCCCGGCAGCAACTGCTACTCTAATACTTTCTTTTGGAGAATTTGTCACATAATGTGTCGTTTGAAGGTATTTAATAGCGCCTAAATCTGAAACTACTATTCCTTTAAAACCCCATTCTTTTCTTAAAACATCTGTCAATAACCAGTGATTTGCAGCACAAGGAATTCCGTCTAATTCAGAATACGCACACATGGTTCCCAACGCACCGCCTTTTCTAAATGCTTTTTCAAAAGATGGAAGGTGATCTTCACGAGCCGAACGTTCTCCAACCAAAATTGGAGATGAATTTCCTCCCGCTTGCGGAATACCATGAACGGCAAAGTGTTTTGGTTCTGAAATTATTGTACGATCTGATCTTAAATCATCGCCCTGCATTCCTTTTATCATCGCCAGACCAATCTCGCTGTTTAAATAAGCATCTTCACCAAAAGTTTCAGCCACCCTTCCCCATCTTGGTTCACGTCCAAGATCTAAGTTTGGTCCTAGACCGAAATGAACGCCGTGCGCTCTTGCCTCTGTAGCAATTACTTTCCCCACTTTGTCCATTACGCTGGTATCCCAGGTAGCCCCCAAACCAATGTTCATTGGAAAAGCTGTACTTCCGTCATCCAGATAACCGTGCAGCATCTCGCACATGATAAGGGCAGGAATTCCCCATTTGTTATTTTTAATAACTTCGCTTTGAAGATCATTGATCATTTTTGCCGAACGCGGGTAAAGATCATGAATCGCTCCAATTCCTAAATTTCCAATTCTGGCATTTGATTTTGATTTAGAGAAATCTTCTTTTTCTTTAAAAAGCTCTCCTCTGTACATATCCATCTGGCGGGCTTTTTCCTCCAGACTCATTCGGCTTAACAAGTCTTTTACTCTGTCTTCAACAGGTAATTTTGCATCGTGGTAAGGGTATTTTTTCTGCGCATAGCTCTGGTTAAAAAAACCTACAGCCATTACGAGGATAATGGCTGTTTTTTTCATTCTTAATTGTAACATAGTTGTGTTGTTTTTAATTTTGAATCACTTTTAGCATTGTTCCATTCACAAAATCTTCGTGCGAAATAAAAAAGCTGTTTAGTGGTTTTCCGTTTATCTCAATCGAATTGATTTTTCCATCATTATTGATTTGTCTTTCAATGACAATGCTTTCTTTTTTATAATATGCCGGATCTAATTTGATCGTAATTCTATGAAACATTGGTGCTGTAATGGTGTAAATTGGATCTCCCGGCGATATTGGATAAATTCCCATCATCGAATAAACCAACCAGGCCGACATGGTTCCTGTATCATCATTTCCCGGTAATCCTTTTGGTTTATTTTGAAAATATTCCTTCACCAGTTTTTTAACCATTTCCTGTGCTTTCCATTCTTCTCCTTTTACATAGTTGAATAAATAGGGATACGCAATATCCGGCTCGTTTGCCATATCAAATTGTTTGATATCAAAAACTTTTTGCAATTGGTCAGAGAAAGCTTTGTCACCACCCATTAATTTTTTAAGTCCCACAATATCATGCGGAACCATAAAAGCGTATTGCCATGCATTTCCTTCGATAAAACCAACATTTTCCTCAAAATTTGCTCCTGAAACGGGATCAAAAGGTTCATACCATTTTCCGTTTGCTGTTCTTGGCCGAAGTAACTTCAACTCTTCATCGTATAATTTTCGGTATGATAAGGAACGTTTTGTAAAACGATTATAATCGTCTTTTTTACCTAAAGCTTTCGCTAAAAGTGAAATAGCATAATCTGAAGCATTGTATTCCTGCGTTGTCGAAACGGGGCCACGATTGTTTGTTGTTACATAGCCTTTTTCGATATAATCTTTAAGACCTGGACGCAATGGATTATTTTCAATTTGATCTGCGCCTTTTAACATGGCATAGTATGCTTTATAAATATCAAAATCCTGAATTCCCTTTAAGCAGGCATCAACTATAACGATACTTGCGGGATCTCCTACCATTGTAAACGTTTCTGTTGAGTTTAATTCCCATTTTGGCAGCCATCCGTTTTCATCATACATATCCAACATGCTTTTTATCATATCAGATTGCTGTTTTGGATACACTAAAGACGTCAGCGGATGCATATTTCGATACGTATCCCATAAAGAAAATACGGTATAACGGGTGCCGTTGGTTTTTCCAATCTTACTTCTTTTTATTTCAGGATATTCTCCGTTGAAATCGTTTAAGGTATTTGGATGAATTAAAGTGTGGTATAATGCCGTATAAAAAATCGTATTCTCATCTTTTGAACCGCCTTCTACCAGAATTTTCGAAAGCTCTGTGTTCCATTCCTTGTACGTTTCTTTATAAACGTCATCAAAAGTTTTACCGCCGGTTTCTTTTTCTAAGTTTTCACGGGCATTTTCAATACTTACGTATGAGATTCCAATTTTAACTTCTACAGTTTCTTTTTTATCGAATTTATAAGTAAAATAACTTCCAATACTATCGCCAACAACCGTTTTTATGGTATTTTCCATCATTCTGGGTTTGCCGTTATATCCCATCCATTGTGCTTCGACACCGTTATATTTTGTTGGTTTTTTCCAAACGCCAAACTTAGCCGCCGGTTTTGAAAATTTTGCCACAAAATAAACCGGATAAGCATCTTCCGGACTATTATAACAAAAGGAACCCACAGAACGCATTCCTTCAATTTCTGTAGATGAAACGACTTTTATCATCGCACCTTCTTCGTTTGTTAATCCTAAACCAAGATTCAACAAAATGTTAGATTGCCCTTTTGGGAAAGTAAACCTGCTTACACCAACTCTTTTTGAAGCTGTAAATTCGCCTTTAACTTTATACTTGTCAATATCTAAACTATAAAAAGCCGCTTTTGCAACTTCATTAGAATAGGTAGAACCGTATTTTAAATGATCGATTTCGACTTCACCAGTTGTTGGCATTAATAAAATAACGCCCAGTTCCGGACAGCCAACGCCGCTTAAATTAACCTGACTGAATCCGGTTAAAAAGGTATTTTCGTTTACATAAGGATTAGACAGCCACTGACTGTCTTTTTCTAAAGGACGATTTTTTGGTCCCGCCACATTAAATGGACTAATACTTGCCATTCCCCTTGGCGCAATTGGCCCCGGAAAAGCCGCACCGAAGTTTGATGTTCCGATAAACGGATTTACATAATCTGCCGGCTCCTGTGCAAAAATAATTATGCTAAAAAACAGCATGTAAAAAGTACATGCTGTTTTTGGTAATATTTTTTTTATTGAAAACATATTTTCTATCTGTTAATAGCTTCGATTTTTAAAGTCCATGCTTCTTTACAAGGTAAATTGTTTCTTAAACTTTCCGGAATTATAACTTTAAATCCTTCTGCTTCTTTTGTCCATTTCAGTGAAGTTTTGGAACCTAGCATCGTAATTTTTGTTCCTTTTTTAGGATTGATCGATTTCACTGTAACTTCTGCAGGAATTTTATCTTCTCCGTCTTTTGCTAAATAAAACAAGAAAACATTTCCGGTTTTGTTTTGCGTCATACAAATATTTTCTTCTTTAAAAGGTTCGATTGGTTTTGTATTGTAAATCGCTGTGCTGTTTACTTTCATCCAGTCACCGTAAGCCTGCAACAAATCGTAAGCACCTTGCTGCCATTCTCCTTCCGGACTTGGCGCAACATTCAACAATAAATTTCCTCCTTTTGCTACAATGTCAACCAACATATGAATTCCTTGTCTTCCTGTCATGTAAGTAACATTTGGAGAATAAGACCATCCTCCGCCTGACGTGATACAAGATTCCCAAGGATAAGGTAAAGTTTTAGCAGGAACACGACCTTCCGGAGTTAAGTAATTTTGGTTTTTTCCGTGAACCGCTCTGTCAACTACAATTAATCCCGGTTGTTTTTGACGTGCTTTTACAACCAATTCATCCATTTTAGGATCCTGATCTACCACTCTGTGTTTGATAAAACCATTTTTTGATTCGTTTTCAGCAAACTTTTCTTCGTAGTTTTCTTTTAGGTTTTGCTGATCTCTTTTTCTAACCCATCCTCCATCTAACCATAAAATATCGATTTTACCATAATCCGTTAATAATTCTAAAATTTGGTTGTGGGTGAAATCAACATATTTCTGCCATTTTTCAGGATATAAAGACGGATCATAATTTACGTTTCTGTCGAAAGCAGGAAAATAAGGATCCCAGTAATTTTCGTTATGCCAGTCCGGTTTAGAAAAATAAGCTCCAGTTGAAATGTTTTCGGCTCTAAAAGCGTTAAAAATTTCTTTTGCAATATTCGCTTTTGGGTTCGTACTAAAAGCACATTCTTTGTCTGTTACTTTATAATCAGAATATTTTGTATCGTACATATTAAATCCATCATGGTGTTTTGTAGTAAAAACCATGTATTTCATACCTGCATATTTAGCCGCTTTTGCCCATTTTGCAGGATCAAATTTTACAGGATTAAAATTCTTTTTCAATCCTTCGTATTCTTTTACGTATTCGTTATAATTACCAGGATTACTTCCTTTTTTACGCTCACACCATCCATAATCTTCAGGACAAATAGACCAGGATTCTACAATTCCCCATTCACTATATGTTCCCCAATGCATTAACAATCCGAACTTTTTACCTTGCCATTCATCTAAATTCTTCAACACTAGCGGATCCGTTTCCGGTACATAGCGCTCATCTTCGTAAATGGCCTGCGAAAACATTTGAACCGAAAATAAAATCGCGATTATGAATATTCCTCTTTTCATCTTTAATCTGTTTATTGTTTATTATTCTTTGTTTTATTCTTTTGTATTGGTTGTTAAAATTTTTAAACACATAGAAACATAGTTTTCAGAGCTTAAAAAAGGCGTTTCACTTGTATTAACAAACATAGCGATGCTGTCTCAGCTTTGTCAAAGTTTTAAACTTTGACAAAGCTTCTGCGTGTTTTTAATTCACTAAAACCTCATCAACAAACAACCACGAAGATTCGCCTTTTGGGCTTTTCTTTAAGTTATAAGCGATTACTTTTACAAACCTTGCATTGCGTTTTTCAAAACTGATTTTAAAATCTTTCAATTCTGAACTCACATTTGCAGCATACGGACGCGTCACTTTTCCAACTTCTTTATAAGTCAATCCATCATTTGAAACCAACACTTTTATCTGTGTTGGAAAATTAACTCCCGCACCCTGACTTTCTAAAGTTCCTAAAATTACTTCCTGAATACTTTCCTGTTTTTCAAGATCAACAACAAGTTCCATATCGTTTACCAGCCACGCCTGCCATTGTCCGTCATGAAAGTTTTTACTTCCTCTTATGGAATTTACCATTGTAAAAGGACCATCTCCTTTATAACTTTGATTGTATGGCGTTAAATAATTTACTTTATGCGCCACTGCTTTATGGAAAATAATAGTGTCTGTAAATGTTTTTCCGATAGGTTTATCGTCCTGAAATAAAGAAGCTTTTAAAATTGTTGTTTCTTTGAACTCAATTGGAGTGGTGTATTTTACCGGATTATGTTCGATGTTTTTATCTCCCAAAACATAACGAATATCCGGGTTTGGAAACTCATTTTTCAACGTTACATTAATCTGTTTTTGAGATAAATTAGCAGTTGATGAAGCCGTTACCAAATAAGCGCTTTTTGCATAATTGATTCCTAAATAATTGTAACGCTGCATTAACGAAATTAATCTTGGCGTAAAATCGTTCCAGTTACGGCTTTCTTTTGTACTCCATAAAGTTTCTGATAAAGCGGCCAATCTTGGAAAAATCATGTACTCAGAATCTTTTGGTCCCGGTAAATGTTCTGCCCATAAATTTGCTTGTCCGCCCAAAACATGTGCCGCTTCCTGAGGCGTCATTCCGGGAACAACGGGATCAAATTTATAAACTTCGTTTAGCGGATTATAAGCATCAAAAGCTACCGGCTCTTCGTTTTGCGGACCCTGATAAAAATTAAAATAGCAAGGAGTTTCCGGCGTCATAATAACATCGTGACCTTGTTTTGCTGCTTCAATTCCACCTTGAGTTCCTCTCCAGCTCATTACTGTTGCTTCCGGAGCCAGACCACCTTCTAATATTTCATCCCAGCCAATGATTTTTTTGCCTTTAGAATTGATGTATTTCTCCATTCTTTTTACAAAATAACTTTGCAGTTCGTGGGTATTTTTCAATCCGTTGTCTTTCATTCTTTTTTGGCAGTTCGGACATTTTTCCCAATTGGTTTTTGTCGCTTCATCACCTCCAATATGAATGTATTTTGATGGGAAAATGGTAATAACTTCATCAATCACATTTTGCAAAAACTCAAAAGTGGTTTCTTTTCCGGCGCAATAAATATCCGTAATAGGCCATAATCCACCAGACGGAACACCAATACGCTGATCAAAACAAGCCAGTTCAGGATAAGATGCGATGGCGCTGCTTACGTGCGCAGGCATTTCGATTTCCGGAATAATTTCGATGTTTTTTGTGGCTGCGTATTTTACGATTTCTTTTAATTCTTCCTGAGTTAAAAACCCTCCATACGTTCCTTTTTCATCCGGATTTGTAGTCAATCTTGCATTCCATGCCAGGTTTTCCTGATCGACTCTCCAGGCTCCAACTTCAGTTAATTTTGGGTATTTTTTTATTTCGATTCTCCAGCCCTGATCGTCTACCAAATGCAAATGCAAAACGTTCATTTTGTGCATTGCCAAACGATCAATGGTTTCCATTACATAATTTTTGTCAAAGAAATGACGTGATAAATCGAGCATTAAACCTCTCCATTGAAAACGTGGTTTGTCATTAATTACCACATTTGGAATCTGCCATTTTTGATTTGGCAGTACATTTTTACTTTCAATAACCACCGGAAGCAGTTGTCTGATACTTTCTAAAGCATAAATAAAACCTGCATTTCCTTTTGCCGTAATCGTGATATTTTTAGAATTTACATCTAAAATATAGGCCTCTCTTTCTAAACTCGGATCAACTTTAAACTGTACAAAATTACTTTGCGGAACTGCCGCAGAAAACTGAGGGCGAAATCCTGCCGCTTTTTCAAATTTGCTTATTAAAGGGTTTGCAATTTCTTTTTGAACCTCCGTCGCTGCTACAAATTTTGTTGCAGCCGAGAATTCAAAAACTCCTTTGTTAATCAGTAATTGTGTTGGTTTTGGTATAATCTGAATATCCTTTTCTGTATATATTTTTTGGCTGTAGCCGAAATTAAAAACAGTAAGGAAGATTACAATAAGGAATGGTTTTAATATCCTCATAATGAATTATTTTATTGATGGTGTTATGTTAAACTGATATTGATATGTTTTGTCTCTCAACAAATATTTTTCCATTGGCCACGCTTGCCAGCTGTCGATACCGCCCACTCCCATTTGTTTAGAATCGATTTTTAAACTTGTTAAATCTCTTTCTTTCAATTCAGCAGCGTGTCTTTGGTCTTTTTGCAAACCATCATCTAAATCTTCATTCAAAAAATGTAAAGCCGTAGTAGCCAGTAATTCATCTGATGTCACTTTTATTTTCAACTTATCATTTGATAATTCTAACCAGCGAACTTCTGTTTTATTTCCTGTTTCCTGCGGACGGATGTACGGATAATATTGCTCTGAAACTGTTTGATTGTAAAGTCCAACTTGTGAACTGTAGTTTCTGTCGATGTAATTTTCATGAGGCCCTTTTCCGTAATAACTGATTGAGCTGAAATCCTTTGGCAGAATCATTTCCATACCAAATCTTGGCAATATTGGCGTTTCTTTATTTTTATCGATATTCAATTGTTCTTTTACGTTTAATTCACCATTACTATTGAATTCGTAATTTAAGATTATTTTTGAAAAAACCGAAGGCAAATTATAAGTTGCTGTAACTAAAATTTTATTGTCTTTTGTCACAGAATACGTCCAGTTTTCAAGTGCTGGATTTTCTGTTGCCTCTTTCCATGCTTTTAAATTTATCTGAAAATTAGCTCCAAAATCATTGTCGTTTGGCGCTCTCCAAAGATTTGGACGCAATTGATATCCCTCTTTTAAAATAGGTTCATTATTAAAAGAATAGCCTGTAATAAATCCTGTTTTTTTATCGAAAGTTATCGTCGCTTTATCACTTTTAAATACCGTAGCATTTGCTTGTTTTTCTACCAATATTTTTCCTGAACCTTCAATTTTTATATCGTTTTTCCAGGTTCCTTTATATGCAAGTTGTTCTGTTGCAATTTCGAAACCTTTTGGCAAAAACGGCTCGTCTTGTTTTAACTGATAACTTACATTGATAAAAGCTTCCTGAAATTTTTTATCACCTAATTTTATTGGCAATGTATATGTTTTTGACTGCGTTGGATCAACTGCTAAATAATCGATGATTCCGGTTGCTTCTGTAACGCCGTCTAAGACTAATTTCCAATGCAAAGTCACATTGCTTAAATCCTTAAACGAGAATTCATTGTACACTTTTATCGTTGCCGTTTCCTGATTATCCCAGGAAGTAAGAATGTTTTGCATCACATTTTTTACTTCAAAAGCATGCGGATTTGGTTTTCTGTCTACTGTAAAAACACCGTTGTTTACGAAGTTGTTGTCGCTTTTGACATCTTTTGGTCCAAAATCTCCTCCGTAAGCTAAAATACGCGTTCCGTCTGCCGTAGTTTTATAAACCGACTGATCAATCATATCCCAGATAAAACCGCCCTGAAAGTTTGGATATTTACGAATCACATCCCAATAATCTTTGAAATTCCCCATCGAATTCCCCATTGCGTGCGCATATTCACACTGAATGTAAGGTCTTGACGGATTTGGGTTTGCCAAAATATATTCTTCCATTTTATTTGGAGAACTGTACATTGGATCGATAATATCAGAATCCCATTCAAATTTTAAATCTTTTCCATCCCAGGCGCCTGCAGTAGCTCTTTCGTACTGAATTGGTCTTGATTTATCTCTGTTTTTGATCCACAAATAACCTCTGTAAAAGTTATATCCGTTTCCGGCTTCATTGCCCATACTCCAGATAATCACCGAAGTATGATTTTTATCTCTTTCGATCATACGTTGCATACGTTGAATGTGCGCTAGTTCCCAGTCTGGTTTGTTACCCAGCGTTTTGGTAATATCGTAACCCATTCCGTGTGACTCAATGTTGGCTTCATCAACCACATAAATTCCATATTTATCGCATAATTCATAAAAATATTCATCGTTTGGATAATGCGACATTCTCACGGCATTGATATTAAATTCTTTCATTAATTTAATATCTTCCTCCATACGTTCTCTTGAAATTGTTTGTCCTGTAACCGGATCAACTTCATGACGGTTTACCCCTTTTATGTAAACTGCTTTTCCGTTTACCAAAAGCTGTCCGCCTTTAATTTCTACTTTTCTAAAACCAACATTCTGATGGATCACTTCGATAACAGTCCCTTTTTTATCTTTTAAAAGAAAAGAAACCTGATATAAATTCGGAATTTCAGCGCTCCATTTTTTAGGGTTGTTTACAGCGAAGTCAAAAGTTTGTTTTTCGCTTAAAGCGGAAATAACTTTTGAAGTAATAATTTTATCACCGTCTTTTAACTGAACATCTAAAGTATAACCGTCTTTTGCATTTAAATTTGAAAATGCTGTCGAGATTTTTAAACTTCCGTTTACATAAGAAGCGTCGAGATCAGGAATGATTTCGTAATCTTTTAAATGCGCTTTGTTTCTTGCAATTAAATAAGAATCACGTGTAATTCCACTCATTCGCCACATATCCTGACATTCTAAATACGACCCGTCATTCCATTTCATTACTTGTAATGTGATCGTATTTTTTCCCGTTTTCACGTACTTATTTAAGTTGAATTCTGACGGCAATTTCCCATCTTCACCGTAACCTACATAAACGCCATTTACCCAAACCGTAAGATTTGATTTTGCGGTACCTATGTGAAGAAAAATATCTTTTCCTTCCCAGCTTTTATCAATTGTAATTTCTTTTCTGTAAACTCCTGTCGGGTTAAATTTTGTGGGAACAAATGGCGGATTTGGTGCCATTAAATAATCAAAATCGTAAGTTGTATTTACATAAACAGGAAATCCATAACCATTAACATCCCAACTTGCCGGAATTCTAAAATTATCCCAGGCTGAATCGTTAAAAGTTGTTTTTTCAAAATCTTTTGGAAGTGCACTTGGGCTGTCCACATATTTAAACTTCCAGGCTCCGTTGATATCTAAATAATTTTTAGATTGTCTCCATTCATTTTTAGTTGCCAATGCTTCATTTTCAAAAACATAATAAGCAGCATGCATTGGCTCTCTATTATCTTCATTAATTTTTTCGTTTTGCCAAAAAGGAACTTTTTCCTGTGCATTTACAGCTGCAATTGAAGCAATTAGTAATGATAATATGGATATTGTTTTTTTCATTATTTGTTTTTTTATTCTCTTTGTGCTTTTTTTAGCACACAGACATAGACTTTAAAGTTAAAAAAAAAGGTGTGGGGCTTTTATTTTAATCTTATGAGAGTTGTAAAGCCTATGTTTCTATGTGTTTAAAAAATTATATTTTTAGTTTGTCTTTTCGGTTTCAATAATAAAAACATTTTTTTCAGGAGCTAATCCCGCTATCCGTTTCAATCTTTTGTGGCGAACCCCGCCACAAAAGGATTTCCACTTCTATCGGGGCTAGGGCACTCATTTTCAAAAAAATATTTTCGTCTGGTTTATAGAAATGACAAAAATGCGTATACTAACTTTAAGTAAAGCTTTGTCAAAGTTTTAAACTTTGACAAAGCTGTCATGCTAAAATACTTTACTATTTATCCCACGACATTTTAAATTTTGCATCTTCCATTCTGTGGCCTTTTTCATCATCAGAAACGGCGTAATTAAAACCAGATCTTAAACTGTAACCTGCGTGTTCTCCGTTTTTATTTAAGGCAATAAAACCAACCTGCAAATATTCCATGTCTTTGTGGTTTTTGTGCTTGTTATAAATACGTTCTGTAATTTCTTTACAGGCATCATAAGGCGATTTTCCCTGACGCATTAATTCTACAACCATTGCACTTCCTGCAGTTCTTATCACGGCTTCACCTAAACCGGTTGCCGCAGCGGCGCCAACTTCATTGTCCAGAAAAAGACCCGCGCCGATTATTGGGGAGTCACCAACGCGTCCGTGCATTTTCCAGGCGGCGCCACTTGTAGTACAGCCTCCAGCAAGATTTCCATCTTGATCTAACATTAGCATGCTTATCGTATCGTGATTTTCTATATTGATCACGGGTTTATATTTTGAATCTTCCAGCCATTTTTTCCAGTCTTTTTCAGATTCCGGAGTTAATAGATTTTCTTCTTTAAAGCCTTCTGATAAAGCAAATTGCAATGCACCTTGTCCGGCCAGCATAACATGAGGTGTTTTTTGAAGCACTAATTTCGCAACCGAAATAGGATGCATAATTCCCTGCAGAAAGCATACGGAACCACAATTACTATTATGATCCATAATACAGGCGTCTAAAGTCACTTTTCCCTCGCGATCCGGATATCCTCCATAACCAACACTGCGGACATTCGGATCTGCTTCAGGAATTTTCATACCGGCTTCGAGCGCATCTAAGGCTGATTTTCCGGCTTTTAATTCTTTCCAGGTTTCCTGATTAGCGGGCAAACCGTGATTCCATGTCGAAATTACGATTGGCTTTATTGTCTTTTTCAAAGGATTTTCTAGTTCCTCTTTTTCATCTTCCCTGCTATTCGCAAATCCGCTATAGCCCAAAACTGAACTTATGGCCAATGTGCCTAAAGTTGTTTTCTTGATAAAATCTCTTCTATTTGACATGTGGTTATTTTTTAATTGAAATTCCTGTAATGTTTTTTATTTAAGGTCTGAATTTATTTTAACACATAGAAACATAGTTTTCAAACTATTAAAAGTCGTTTTACTTAAAATCTCATAGTTGTATGCGAAAAAAATAGGATTTATAAAAATGACTTAAATTTAAACCTATGTTTCTATATGTTAAACAATTTCAGTATTTATTTTAAACCGTCTTTTGTTTCTTTGATGGTTTTTAAATTACTTGCTGTTAAAGCATTTCCATCAAAGAAAGAAACTCCTACGGCTCCATTTTCTTTTGCTAATAAAATCGCTTCTTTTAATTCCTTATCTGATTTTAAACCCGGAATGTAAATTCCTGTATTGATTTTTGTTTTTTTATCTTCTAAATCTGCCACGCCTTGTTTTGTTGCGTATCCAACCCAGTCAATTTCTTCATTATAAAAACTATGGTAAATCATTGGATAAACCTGGTCAATATTCCATTTATCCCAACGCTGACGCACCATATGATCTGCCATTTCAGGATAAGGAAATACGGCTGCAGTCAATTCTTTATTGTGTTTATGAGCAATTTTATAGGCATCATCAACAACTGCTTTTATAGCGTTTAACCTGAAATTTTTCCATTCCATATCGATTGATGTGTTATGGCTTTCTTTTGGATTTTTATGGTGAATTCTTTCAAATGCTTTGATACATTCATCACAATAACAAAAATCAAACTGAGGTAATTCTGTATCCTGAACCAGGTTATATTTTGGCAATAAACTAATTGGTAAAAAGATGTCCGGGAAACGAATGTAATCTAAGTGAACACTTTCGATTCCGTCTACTTTTGCTAATTCTTCAACCAAAGCTAAAACGTGATTTCTTGACGCTTGTCTGGTTGGGCATAACCATTGGTAATAATCGACATACGGGCGATTGTCAAAACAGGATTTTCCGTCTTTACTTACTTGATACCAGTCCGGGTGCTGCAATGCAATTGAATCTCCGGGTCTGTTCATGGCCATTATCCAGGCGTGTACTTTTAAGCCTTCATTAGTAGCTAAAGGCACTAATCTTTTTAAGAGTTTTGGATCTGTTGATGTATTAATTAAAACTTCGTCGATTCCGCCATCTTTGTATTTTTTAAATTCTTTTGTATAATCTGCATCTGATTTTTTAGGATCAGCAGTTGTCCATACTCCAAATTTAAAAGTGGTTGGTTCTTCTTTTGTAACACATGAAAATAGACTCAGTGCTACTAAAAAAAGTAATAGTTTTGGTAGTTTCATAGGTGGTTTATTTTACTATTATTTTGCCATCTTCCCTTATAATCAGTCTTTGATTAGAAAAAGGACTTTTTACTGAAATATTATATCCTGAGGCATGATTTTCTAATACCGGTTTTAAAATTTTACCGTCGACACTAATAGTTTCTTTGGTAAGATTTTGTATTGATTTTGCCCACGTTTTATTCTTATTATAATATTCTTTCTGAGCTCTGAATAATGTGTACAGTTCCCATCTCACTTTTTCTTCCTGCGGAATGGTAAAGGTTTCTTTTTCATCTTTCGAAGAGAAATAAACATAACCCCATTTTTCCGGCTCGTGCATGTTGATCACGCCCATTGGCGACCAAACCCAGTTGTACTCCGGTAAAAATTTTCCTTCGGCGTCTTTTTTACGTTCGTAACTACCATTTTTTATGTCGTGCTGCCAATTAACTCTTGAGAAATTAACTCTCCAAAATTTATCTTCGGGCACATTTTTTTCATTATAGGATTTTCTATAAGATGCCCAGGGAATTGCCATTTCTAATACCCAACCTTCATCTGTATCGGTTGGATTGTTAAGCGTTCCGTTGATTTTAACTGCCGATTTAAGCCCTGGAATATTCCAGTCGTTTAAAACTACGTTATCATTTTCTCTATAAGGTTTTGACAGAAATAGGTCCCAAGCTGTATTTAAAGCATTAATTTCTAATTCATAATAGTTAAAAGTGTCGCTATCGGGATCAATGAAAACTTCAAAATCGTTGTTGTAAAAAATAATGGTATCGCGTTGTTTTAAATTTGCCCAAACATGTGGCTCATCAAGTTTTGCTAATATATAAAAATTGGTTTCATCCCAGAGCATTTTAACTTTTGTTCCATATTTCGGTTTTATTCCATTTTCTATATCTTCAAAAAGGTCTGTCCAATCTGCTTTATTCCATGAAGCATCAGATCCATCTCCATCAATTACGACTGGAGATGAAGCTTTTGCGGCTACATAAGTTTTAGGCACCACTTTGTCCTTTGATTGTGAATAACCAACTACAGAAACAAAACCTAAAACAACTGTTAACCATTTTAATTTTAAACGCATGCTTCTTTTTTTATAAACTATTATCTTTTGTGAATTGTATTACTTCACTTAATTTACCAAATGCAATTGCTACGGCTGTATCTGCTGCACCATAATATACGGCCAGTTTATCTTCTTCTTTATCGTATAAGGCGGCACATGGGAAAACTACATTTGGTACATCTCCTACCATTTCATAGATTTCTGCAGGTCCTAATAAATAAGGCTGTGTTCTGTATTTTACTTTGTCCGGTGAATCAACTTCTAAAAGTGCTGAACCCATTGCATAACGAAACCCGTTGCAGGTATTGATTACTCCGTGGTAAATCATTAGCCAGCCTTCTTCTGTTAAAATCGGGATTGGTCCCGCTCCTACTTTGGTACATTGCCATGCACTTTGTTCAAACGGAGATGGTTTCATAACCAAACGGTGTTCTCCCCAATATTTCATGTCCGGGCTGTAACTGATCCAGATATCTCCAAAAGGCGTATGTCCGTTATCACTTGGACGGCTTAACATGGCGTATTTTCCGTTAATTTTCTGTGGAAACAAAACTCCGTTTCTGTTGAATGGTAAAAAGGCATTTTCACACTGAAAAAATTCTTTGAAATCAAAAGTGTAGCCAATTCCAATTGTTGGTCCGTTGTAACCATTACACCAGGTAATCCAGTAACGATCTTCGATAAAAACTACACGCGGATCATATTTATAAGCAGATTCGATCATTTCTGTATTACCGGACTGCATTACAATTGGTTCGTGATTAATGTCCCAATCGATTCCGTTTTTACTAAATCCGGCAAAAATATTCATTTGAACCGCTTTGTTGTCGCATCTGAAAACACCTGCAAATCCGTCTCCAAAAGGAACAACTGCACTGTTAAAAATACTATTAGATGTTGGGATTGCGTATCTGTCAATAATAGGATTTTCAGAATATCTCCACATTACATCATTATTGTTTTCGGGTCTGTCTTGCCAAGGAATTGTACTCATGCTCTCTTTCTTTATTATAGTTTGTTTTTTTGTTTGCTTTTTTTTGTTCTGAAAATCGCCTTATAGAATTTTGTCAATCTTTGTAGAGTTTCTCGTGGAGATTCCTCGTTCCTCGGAATGACAAACTGTGCGTCTTAAGCTTTGTCAAAGTTTTAAACTTTGACAAAGCTGTCTCAATAATTATCTAATTGATTAATTATCTAATCCTCTATTCTTCTCACTTTATCTAACCACGTAAATTTCAAAATTGTTGTGGTTACCAAAAACACTACTAATGCCGTAATTGCTTTTGGATAATCTCTGATAATGAAAAATATCGGCAATAAAATCATACTCGATTGCCATACAATTCCGATGGCGCAATTCATCATATCGGTCCAGAAATCATTGTTTTTTTCGAATGTCAGATCCTCTGCTTTTAATGTTTTATAAACCGGATTCCAAAAACCCCAAGGTCTTACATTTTTATAGAAAGATCTTAAAACTTCCATATCTGTTGGTTTGCTTAGGAAAGTTCCTAAAAGGCATCCTAAAATAGAGAAACCGAATATTATTGGAAATAAATAAATGGCCTGCACTTGCGCTAAGTCGTATAAAAATGATCCTTCTGATAAACTTCCTTTGGCCTGACCTAAAGCAAATTGTAAAGAAGCTACGATTAATCCGGCGAACATTCCCCAGAAATAACCCCAGCCGTTAAATCTCCACCAAATCCATTTTAAGAAATTGGCTGCGACATAACCACCGTATAAGGCGCTGGTAATCCATAATGTTAGTGAGTTGATTGAGTCTGCGAAGAATCCCATGAAAACTCCTAAACCAACAACAAGGAAAGAAGAAATCTGGCTTACTTTGATATAATGTGCATTTGTTGCAACCGGTTTGAAATATTTTTTATAAATATCATTTACAATATAAGCCGGTCCTGCATTTACAAAAGCAGAGAATCCAGACATGAATGCGGCTAATAAACCAGCAAGCAGAATTCCTTTTATTCCAACAGGAATGTATAAGTTAACCACTTTTGGCATTAATAATTCTAAATCTGCTCCGGTTAAACCTGTGTTTGCGTTTAATTCAGGCGCCAAATTTACCAATGCAATTACCACGATTCCGGTAATTAATAAATATCTCGGAATGAATAAAATCAAGTTGGTAAAACCGCTCATGTAAGCTGCTTCTTTTACCGATTTTGTAGAAAGAATTCTTTGTAAATCATAACTTGGCGTTGGTCCGGCAACACTGGCAAAAAATCCTTTGAACAATGTCATTCCAATAAAAGCGCCAAACATTTTGTATCCTTCTGAATCAATTAAATTATTGAAGGTTTGGAACTTTTCACTCCATTGCGTTTCAAACTGCCATCCGAAGAAAACATTTTTCCACTCTTCTGTAATAACCGAATTAATTTGTAAATCTGAATAATTGATAAAAGCGTAACCGGCAATTAAAACTCCGGCAACGATCATGATTAAATATTGTACCACTTCTGTCGCCACTACAGAAAACATTCCGCCTTTTACGGTATAAATTGTAGTTAACAAAATGATTATTAAAGCATAAGATCTTTCAGAAGTCAGTAGAATTAAATCTCCGTAATGCAGCGTTAAATCCCAAGGAAGAATAATAGTTACAAATTTCCCGATTCCTTCAAAAAAGTAAGCGATAAAACCAATGGTAGAAATGATGGCAAAAATAGCTACAATAATATGGGATGCTTTTCCGGCTCTGTCGCTTCCAAAACGGGTTAAAATCCATTCAGAACCTGTCATTACTTTTGATCGTCTGATCCAGACAGCAAGGAACATCATGACAAAAATCTGGTTCCATATTGGCCAAAGCCACATAAACATGAAACTTTTTACACCATATAAAAACAGTACGCCAATCATCCAGGAAGTTCCTGAAACATCAAACATTCCTGAACCGTTGCTCAGACCTAAAAAATACCATTTGATTGTTTTCCCGCCAAGGAAATAATCGTCTAATCCTTTTGATGCTTTTCTTGAAATCCAAATTCCTATTCCTACCGAGAGGAGGATATAGGCTACGATGATTGATACGTCAATAATGTCCATTAATTTTATTTGTTTTTTAGTTAGTTACGTGGTTTTAGTTTTTTGTTCCCCAATTTTTATTGGGCTCCACTCCCATTACAAAATGCAAAATTCCGCCTTGTAGTATTTGTTGATGGGTGATTACTGTTTTATTAAATGGAACACCGTTAAGCGTTGCCGATTGTATATAAAAGTTTTTTTCTGAAACATTTTCGGCTTCAATTACAAAAGACTTTCCTCCTTCGAGATTGATTTTTGCTTTTTCGAAAATCGGACTTCCAATTTCGTATTCGCCTGAAGCAGGATTCATTGGATATAATCCCATTGAGCTAAAAACATACCACGCCGACATTTGTCCGCAATCTTCGTTTCCGCTTAATCCGTTTGGCGTTGTATTGTATTGCGTATCTAAAATATGACGAACCCAATATTGTGTTCTCCAAGGCTGATTTGCATGGTTAAACATATAAGCAATATGGTGGCTTGGTTCGTTTCCGTGTGCGTATTGTCCAATTAATCCTGAAATATCTGCCGAAACATTGTTTCCTGTAATTTCTGAACTTTCTGTAAAAAGTTGTTCTAAACGTTTTGTAAATACTTCATTACTTCCGTGCAACGAGATAAAATTATCTACATTATGAGGTACAAACCAGCTGTGCTGCCAGGCATTTCCTTCGGTATAATCTGTGTGTTCTCTGTGGTTGGAATGTTTTGCATCGAAAGGTTCGTTCCATGATTTTCCGTCTTCTGATTTTCCTCTCATAAATCCGGTTTTCGGATCAAATAAATATTGATAAGCCTGAGATCTTTTTAAGAAAAACTGATAATCTTCATTTTTACCTAAAGCTTTCGCCATTTGTGCCACGCACCAGTCGTCGTAAGCATATTCCAGCGTAATTGTAACGGATTCGTCCAGTAAATTATACGGAATGTAACCGTATTTTTTGTAGAAATTCAACCCGCGTTCATCCTGCATCATGGTTGCTTTCATGGCCTGGTATGCTTTTTCGGCATCAAAACCTTTTATTCCTTTTTGATATGCGTCAACAATTACCGGAATGGAATGATATCCTGTCATTGTATTGGTTTCATTGGCGTAGAGTGTCCAAACCGGTAATATTTTTTTGGTATCGTAATACGCTAACATTGAGTTAATAATGTCTGATGTTTTGTCTGGTGCCAATAAAGTCAGTAAAGGGTTTTCTGCTCTAAAAGTATCCCATAGTGATAAGGTCGAATACGCGGTATAATCTTTTGCTGTAACAATTTGATCATCCTCTCTTCTAAATTGACCGTTTTTATCACTATAGGTTACAGGGGCAACTTGGGTGTGGAACATCGCGGTATAAAAGATGGTTTTTAAGGAGTCGATTGGTGTTTCGACTTCGATTTTATTTAGGGCAGAATTCCAGATGTCTGCTGACTTTGTTTTTGTTTTTTCAAAATTTGAACTTTCACCATCCAGATTGTCTTTGGCATTAGCCACACTTACAGATGATAAGGCTACTTTTACAAATAGCTCTTCCGTATTATTAGCATCAAAAAATAATTGTGCCGATGTGTTTTCTCCTTCTGCAGAATTGCCTGTAATTACTTGTTTGTTAGCCAATAAAACAGATTCAGCGATAGGTTTTGAAAATTTTGCAACAAAAAATACTTTTTGATTTTTTGCCCAGCCCATACTATAACGGTATCCGCTAATCGTGAATTTATCTTCGATTGTAATGGCTGTTTTTAATGTTTTATCCCAATTAATTGCAAAACCAAGATCGACAACAACAGATTGTTTGTCGTTTTTGGCAAATGTATATTTATGGAAAGCGGTTCTTTGAGAAGAAGTTAATTCTACATTGATTTTAGGATCCTCAAGAAAAACCTGGTAAGAGCCTGGTGTTGCTTTTTCGTTAGCATGACTGTAAGATGATTTATAAGGTAATTGATCGCGTGAAGTTGTTTTTGTTGTTAAATCAAGTTTTTTATTGGTTGGCATGAATAAGATGTCCGCCAAATCTCCAATTCCTGTTCCGCTTAAGTGCAAATGACTGAAACCGGCCACAATAGAATCTGAATAATGATACCCTGAACACCAATCCCAGCTCGAAATACCATTATCAGGACTTACCTGAAGCATTCCAAAAGGAACAGTTGCGCCCGGATAAGTATGTCCGTGACCACCTGTACCAATAAAAGGATTTACGTGGTTAGTAAAAAAATTATCTTGTTGGTTATTTTTGTTTACATTTATTTTGCAACTTGTAACCAAAATGACAAACAAAACAAGCAGGGTAAATTTCTTCATAGAAAACAATCTTAATTTAACTTTAAATTTAAACAAATACGACTTTTACCAAAACTAATTTAGACGGATGACGTATAAACTTAGATAAACATCAAAAAAAGTCACAAAACGTCACATTATTATGATTTTAAATTCAAGCAAATTATATCGCATTCAGTTGCAGTATCACATTATATTTTGGTTAACTTATTTCATATTTAATACTTTTCGATGGGGAAGTTATTTTAATGATTATGGGTATTCATTTAAAACAAATTTGTTGGGATTTCCGATCCACATGGCTTTATGTTATTTGAATATTCTGGTTTTTATGCCGAATTTGGTTTATAAAAAGAAATACCTTCAATATGTTATTTCTATTTTATGCGCCATATTCATTATGGTTGTACTAAAATTCAATCTTACCTATTTATTAATAACACATGAAGTTTGGCCTGAAGGTCCGGAAACCATAGATAAATTAACACTCAATTATACCATTGATATGATGATGGGTGAACTTTATGTAATGACTTTTGTGACAGCAATTAAGATTACTTTTGATTTTTTGAAGGAACAAAAAAGGGTTACCGATCTTGAAAAATCGCAATTAGAAACCGAACTTCTATTCCTGAAATCTCAAATTTCTCCACATTTTTTCTTCAATACGCTTAATAATATTTATTCTTTATCTGTAGAAAAATCGAACAAAACACCAAAGATCGTTCTTAAGCTATCGGAATTAATGCGCTATATGTTGTATGATACAAAAAGCACAAGACAAAGTTTAGAAAACGAAATACTTTGCATTCAAAATTATCTGGATTTAGAAAGAATCAGAAATGATGATCGCTTAGAAGTAAATATGGAAGTTTCGGGAGAAATTCACGATAAAGAAATTAGCCCTATTATACTATTGACATTTTTGGAGAATGCATTCAAACATGGCGTTAATAAAAACACCGGAAAAGTGGTCATTAATATCAATTTTAAGGTAAAAGGCGATTTTCTGCATTTCACTATTACTAACCCTATGCCCGAAATTACGCAACATAAGGACAATTTTAACAAGTCTAGTGGTATAGGTTTAGAGAATGTCAAAAAAAGACTTGAATTAGGTTATAATAAAAACGACTATAAGCTTTCATTTAAAAATAAAAAGGATATTTTTGTCGTGAAGCTAGTAATTAAAGTATCTTAGAGACTTTTAGCTCTTTATTACAACTATGCCTACTAAAATTATTTCTCTCACCAAAATAATCGAAAATGAAAATAAACTGTTTGATCATAGACGATGAGCCATTAGCAATTAATGTTATCAAGAACTATCTGGAGCCTATTGAAAATTTTGAGGTTGTAAATACTTTTAGTAATCCTATAGAAGGTCTTAATTATTTAAAAAACAACAAAGTTGATGTCGTTTTCCTGGATATTAATATGCCGGTTCTTGATGGTATAAATTTTATTAAAAGTCTGGATAACGCACCTATTCTAGTTATAACTAGTGCTTATAGCCAGTTTGCAATAGAGACGTACGAATTGGATGTTTTGGATTATTTGGTAAAACCTATCGAATTTCCAAGATTGATGAAAACGCTGAATAAAATTAGTAAAAGACTGAACAACAGTACAAGCAGTAATTCTCAGGAAACCAGCAATTCTGAAAGTCCTTTTATCTTTGTTAAGATTGATAAGAAGAGAATGAAGAAAATCTTTTTTAACGAAATTCTTGTGATCGAAAGTTTAAAGGATTATCTGAAAATAAATACCTTAACAGGAAAATATATTATCCACAGCACATTATCTGATTTTACAGATTTATTACCCGAAAGAAATTTTTTAAGAATACACAGATCTTACACGATTGCAATTGACAAAATTGATGCAGTTGAAGGAAATAGTATTGAGATTGAAGGATTGAGATACGTAATTGGAAGATCTTATATTGATCATGTAAAACAAAGAATTTTAAATTCTTCGATTTAAAACGAAATACTTTTTTATTTTACGAGAAAACCTTTGTCAAAGTTTAAAACTTTGACAAAGGTTTTTTTCATTAATCATAAATCCAACAGGTTTAAAATCTGTCAGGTTTGTCATGATACACTTTTTTTTGATTTTGATTGAAGAATCACTTTGCGGTCCTTCGACTTCGCTCAGGATGACAATTAAAATCGAAATTTATCACGTAAGTTTTTCCATCTAACTTCTAACAATTAACTTTTAACCTTTTATTAAACAAAAAAAATGCGGCCACGAGGCCGCATTTCAACATACAGGTAACTAACCAAAATAAACCATTTAAAAAATAATTTATTGTATTGTAAAAAACTAACTAAAAATAATATCTCTTGAATGCTTCAATAGCCGAATAATCTGCCAAACCTAAAGCATGATATTTTTCTGCCGTTAATCTGTTTCTGTCTTCAACTCTTACCCAGAATTCTCTGCTGTCATCTCCCTGAAACATCACTCCATCTTTTTGAGACTGGTGATAGAATATGGCATGACGTTTTTTAAGAACCTGATCAGGGCTCATTGGAACCGCCATCTCGATTTGGTAAGATTCCCACTCATGCCATGCTCCTCTATATAACCAGACCCAGCAATCGTCCATAAATTCTTTGTGCTTTAATATTTTTAAAGCTTCAAACAAACTATCTAAACAAACTTTATGGGTTCCATGAGGGTCTGCTAAATCTCCTGCTGCATAAATTTGATGTGGTTTTATCCTTTCGATAATATCACACATAATTTGAATATCAGCCTCTCCAAGGTTATTTTTCTTAACTGTTCCTGTTTCATAAAACGGTAGATCTAAAAAGTTAACATTCGTATCCGGTAATCCTAAATATCTTGTAGCGGCCAAAGACTCGCTTCTTCTAATTCTTCCTTTTAATTTTCTAACTTCTAAAGAATCAATATCATTGTGCTTTTTGGTTTTCAAAAAGTTAATGATCTTTTCAGATTCAGAAGAGTTTGGATTTAATGACAGCGAAATCTCAGCAAATTTCAAAGCTTCTTCATTCGAAACAGCAATATTTCCAGACGTTTGATATGCAATATGCACATCGTGTCCTTGTTCTACCAATCTGTCAAAAGTTCCTCCCATCGAAATAACATCGTCATCCGGATGCGGACTAAAAATGATGATTCTTTTTCTTTCCGGCGTTGCACGTTCCGGTCTGTAAGTATCATCTGCATTTGGTTTTCCACCTGGCCATCCAGTAATGGTCTGCTGCATTTTATTAAACATTTTAATGTTCAAATCATACGCAGTTCCTTCTTCTGTTAACACACTAGACATCCCGTTATCGTTATAATCTTTGTCTGTTAATTTAAGGAAAGGTTTTTTCGTCAATTCACTTAACCAGGCTACTGCTTTCAGTTTTAACTCTTCGTCCCAAACTACTGATTTTACCAACCAAGGCGTTTTTACTCGAGTTAATTCTGATGAAGCTTCGGTATCTAAAACAAAAGTTGTGTTGTTGTGCTGTTGTAAATACGTTGCCGGTACTTGCGAAGAAATATTTCCTTCAATTGTTTTCTTAATAATTTCAGCCTTACTGATTCCCCATCCAAGAAGTACAATTCTTTTGGCATTTTTTACGGTGCCAATTCCCATTGTAATTGCTTTTCTAGGCACATTGTCTATACCTAAAAATGATGACGCAGCATCTGTACGTGTCAAATGATCGAGTGTAATACTTCTGGTTCCTGAATTAACGTGAGATCCTGGCTCATTAAAACCAATATGACCTGTTCTTCCAATTCCTAAAAGTTGAAAATCCAAACCTCCATAGGCTTTAATTTTCATTTCATAATCGATGCAGTATTGTTGTAAATCTTCATTACTTATTTTCCCGTCCGGAATATTTACATTTTCCGGATGAATATCAACATGATTAAAAAGGTGCTCATGCATAAAGTGGTAGTAACTCTGAATATTGTTTTTATCCATTGGATAATATTCATCTAAATTAAAGGTTACTACATTTGCAAAACTCAAACCTTCTTCTTTATGTAATCGCACTAATTCTTCGTAAACTTTTATTGGCGAAGAACCTGTTGCTAATCCTAAAACACAAGGTTCGTTTAATTCTTCTTTTCTCTGAATTATGTTTGCTATTTCCTGAGCCACTAATATCGAAGCTTCTTTTGATGATTCGAAAATAACGTTATGAATCTTCTCAAAACGCGTTTCCTCGAATTTTCCAGCTTCTTTAAAATTTATGCCTTCTTTAATCATTTGCCTGTTTCATTTAATTTATAGTATAAAATTAAGAATTACTCTGCCGATAAAATTAAAAATTCGACTAATGACCCGTTAGCTTCGGCAAAAGACATAATTAGAAACTTTAAACAAATTCAAGTTCAATTATAGCTTACTATTTTATTTTCAACTACATTTATTTCGCTTATTGAAACTGTTTGTCCTTTTCCTTCAGCAGATTTTGCTACAAAACGCAGGTATCTTGCTTTGGTTTCTGCAAATGTTTTTATTTGTTCGATTGGATTGTTTTTAATGTTCGAAAACTCCCCTTCAGATTGTAATGTCCACTTTACATTATCCAAACTCGTATAAAATGCATAATTTGAAATTAGATTCAGATTATTCCCCACTTGCTGCGGAACATAAGTAAAACCGTTAATTTTAAGAACAGCTCCCATATCAATTGCTACTTCTTGTGGAAGTTTATTCGTCTCATTCCCAAAGCCCCAATCTGTATTAGGATTTCCATCTATTATTTTTATTGCCGAATTTAAGTCTCCACTTGAAGCGGCAATAATTTTCCATTTCTCTTTAGAAACTCCATATTTTGCAGTTTTGACAGCGCTGTATATCTTTTCTTCTGTATTAAACGAAACCGCTTTTATCTGAACCGCTTTATTGTATTTAAATACTCCTTTATATAAGGTACTTTTTATAGATGGATTACTTCCGTCAACTGTGTAATAAATACTATCTCCTTTTTCAGATTTAATTGTAACATTTCCGTTTTTATCACGCTGAATTTCTGGCATACGCATAAAAGTTGGCGCATTAAAAGCCTGAATATTCGAAATAACAATACTCGCTTTCGAATCTGTAATATTAATTCTTAATGCTGAGGCAGTAATTCTGTCTATTCTTAAAATTCTTTTGTAACCAATACTTGTTTCGCTGGCAACGGTTTTCCATTCTCCGTTAATTTTAGCTTCAACAGTAAAAGCTTTCACGCGTTGTCCTAATTTTATATATTCCTGAAGTAAAACACGGTCAATAGCTATAGGCTTATCAAATTCAAACACAATAGATGCGGTTTTTACATTATCATCTGTCGCCCAATAGGTGTTTTTATTTCCGTCAGAAACATTCTTTGCAGCAAATTCAGTATTATTTCCTCTAACATTAGTTGCTGTTATTTTACTACCGGCTAATAATTCTGTTTTAAAATCTTCCTTTATAGTAGATACCAATTCTTTTAATCTTGCTTCGTCATTTTCATGAACCAGACCCCTTCGATCCACAGGAAGGTTCAATAATAAAGTAGCGTTTCGACCAATTGACTCATAGTAAATATCAACCATTTCGTCTAAAGGACGCACTTTATCATCTTCAACAGCATGATAAAACCATCCCGGTCTTATGGAAACATCAGCTTCTCCGGGAACCCATTTTTCACCATCTTCATGTCCCGACATAAATTCGGTATAATGGACTTTTCCGGCTAATTCATCTTTTTGGCGTAGAAGAGACCAATTTGTTTTTCCGGCACGGCCTTCTTCATTTCCAATCCATCTTGCTTCTGCTGGGCCAACTCCCCAAACTAAAGTTTTTGGCGCTAATTCATAAATCATTTTATAAGTTTCATCCCAGTTATAATATTCAAGTGTATTGATCTTTCTGGTTTCGTTTTCTCCGCCATAATATCCGTCACCGCCATTGGCACCATCAAACCACATTTCGAAAATATCGCCGTAATTGGTTAATAGTTCTTTTAACTGATTTCTGAAATAAGTAATATAAGCAGGTTTGCCATAGTCTGGATGATTTCTATCCCAAGGCGAAAGATATAGACCTAATTTCAAATCGTATTCTTTACAGGCAGCAGCTAATTCTTTTATAAGATCACCTTTTCCATTTTCCCACGGAGAATTTTTGACAGAACGCTCTGTATAAGCCGATGGCCACAAACAAAAACCATCGTGATGTTTTGCAACTAAAATAATGCCTTTCATTCCGGCAGCTTTTACAACGCGTGCCCATTGACGAACATCTAAATTTGTTGGATTAAAAAGCTGTGGAGATTCATCGCCATAACCCCACTCTTTATTGGTAAAAGTATTTAATGAGAAGTGTACAAAAGCATAAAATTCCATTTCATGCCAGTCAAGCTGCTTTTGTGTTGGAAGTGGTCCAAACGGTACAGGAGATTTTACCAATTCCTGACTATTGACAGCTGATATTAAACACAAAAAATTCAGTAAAAGAAAAAGGTTTTTCATTGTAATTACAATTAAAATTTTGATGGTAAGCTAATTAAAATATAAATTTAAAGTAAATGAGTATTTTAATTTATACTATTTCGACCAATGACGTTTTTTAAAGAGTATTGGAGTCATATTTTTTTCCACATAATACAAAGCATCTCAAAGTCTATTTAAAATTTGTATTTTAGATGAAAAGAATTTTAAAACTAAATCAATTAACTTAAAATACATAATATGCGTTCAGTCATTCTCTTAGCACTTGCTACATTGGTCATGTCATGCAAAAATGAAAACAAATCACAATCCCTTTCAGATTATTTTACTTATGATCAAAGTAGTTCTGTTGAATCAGCCGGAGTAAAAATGATTCCAATCAAAACACCAGTTGGGGAATTCAAAGTCTGGACAAAACGTTTTGGAAATAATCCAAAAATAAAAATCTTATTATTACATGGTGGTCCGGCAATGACACATGAGTATATGGAATGTTTTGAAACTTTTTTTCAACGTGAAGGATTTGAATTTTACGAATATGATCAATTAGGATCTTACTACAGCGATCAGCCGAAAGATAGTAGTTTATGGACAACAGAGCGATTTGTAGAGGAAGTGGAACAAGTCCGTCAAGCAATTGGCGCTGATAAAAATAACTTTTATGTCTTAGGGAATTCCTGGGGAGGAATCTTAGCTATGGAATACGCATTAAAATACCAAAAAAACTTAAAAGGTTTATTAGTTGCAAATATGGTAGCTAGTGCCCCTGAATATGGCAAATATGCAGATGAAGTACTAGCCAAACAAATGAAACCGGAAATCCTTGCAGAAATAAGAGCTTTAGAAGCCAAAAAAGACTTTACTAACCCACGTTATATGGAATTACTAATACCAAATTTCTACAAAGAACATTTATGCAGATTAAAAGAGTGGCCAGACGGTTTAAACAGAGCAAGCAAACATGTTAATGGAGAAATATACACTTTGATGCAAGGGCCAAGTGAATTTGGAATTAGTGGTCGTTTAGCCAAATGGGATATTAAAAATAGATTACACGAAATCACAATCCCTACCTTAATGATTGGCGCAAAATACGACACCATGGATCCTAAAGCTATGGAAGAACAAAGCAAATTATTAAAAAACGGTCATTATTTATATTGCCCTAATGGAAGTCATTTGGCAATGTGGGATGATCAGAAAGTCTTTATGAATGGTGTTATTAAATTTGTAAATGATGTAAATACTAATAAATTCTAAAACAATAAAGAACAAAAAATACAAATTATATTATGCTTTAATATAATAAAGACTCCTTTATAAAGGAATCTTTTTTTATATAATAACTTTCAAAAAATTAACAACATATTCAGTTAACTGGCTTTTAAAAGGTTATAATTAAACATGTTGTTCGTTAAACATGAATGTTATTTTTCATTCAGGATTGAAACCTCTAACCACACTTTAATATCTGGCACGGTTATAAATCATTTATATAAACATATTATTTCTGCACAATGTTACAAGGTAAAATAGAAACATTTAGAAATCAATAAAGGAGTAAGAAATAAGGACTTCTTCTCCTAATCTTTTGCTTAATCCCGAACTTTTGCACCTGATCAATTAGATTTAAACAGATTCGTATTTTAAAAAGTGTTATAAAACAAAAAATCCCTCCCGATAACCGGGAAGGATTTTTAAAGAAAGGCGACGACATACTCTCCCACATAACTGCAGTACCATCTGCGCAGGCGGGCTTAACTACTCTGTTCGGGATGGGAAGAGGTGAGCCCCGCCGCAATAACCACCTTAAGGCTGTTAGTTTT